>Ga0307514_10000250_pt1 | contig 139246 bp, 108 predicted proteins | sample 16_EM_MG_FD_203088 | JGI IMG/M metagenome (GOLD analysis project Ga0307514, IMG submission 203088) | Populus trichocarpa ectomycorrhiza microbial communities from riparian zone in the Pacific Northwest, United States - 16_EM | ecosystem: Host-associated > Plants > Roots > Unclassified...
TGTTGACGCTCTGTTGACGCTCTGTTGACGCTCTGTTGACGCTCTGTTGACGCTCTGTTGACGCTCTGTTGACGCTCTGTTGACGCTCTGTTGACGCTCTGTTGACGCTCTGTTGACACTCTGTTGATGCTCTGTTGATGCTCTGTTGACGCTCTGTTGACACTCTGTTGATGCTCTGTTGACGCTCTGTTGACACTGTGTTGACGCTCTGTTGACACTCTGTTGACGCTCTGTTGACACTCTGTTGACGCTCTGTTGACACTCTGTTGACGCTCTGTTGACGCTCTGTTGACACTCTGTTGACGCTCTGTTGACGCTCTGTTGACACTCTGTTGACACTCTGTTGACCCTCTGTTGACGCTCTGTTGACCCTCTGTTGATGCTCTGTTGACGCTCATTTTGAGGTGTAGCAGTATCGACACACACAATATTGCGTATAAAGGCTACCAATACTTTGATTATGGCTAACTGCCATAGTGCAGCCCATGGATTATACAAGATGCAACACCCAAAATTGTGGACGCTGTGTTGGCGCTCATTTTCAGACTGGGGATTTAACCATGTCACGATCTCTTTTGCTCATAACGGCTGCCATTATGTTGATTATGGGTAAATGCCGTACCCCAGCCCTTGGATTATACAAGATGCAACACCCAAGATTGTTCACGCTCTGTTGATGCTCTGTTGATGCTCTGGTGATGGTCATTTTCAGGTGTAGTGACATTGACACTGACCATATTCCCCCTAAATGCGACCAATACTTTGATTATGGGTAAACGCAATCGCACCGCCCTTGGATTATACAAGATGCAACACCCAAAATTGTTGATACTCTGTTGATGCTCTGTTGACGCTCTGTTGATGCTCTGTTGACGCTCTGTTGACGCTCTGTTGATGCTATTTTGACGCTCTGTTGACGCTCATCTTTTCATATAGTGACAACAACATTAACTACATTGCCTATACAGGCGGCCTATACTTTGATTATGAATAAAAGACGTAGCTTAGCCCTTCGATCATACCAGATGTAACACACAAAATTGTTGATCCTCTGTTTGTGCTCCGTTGATGCTCTGTTGACACTTATTTTTAGGTGTCGCAACATCAATATTTACCATATTGACTATCAAAGAGCCCAATTCTCCGATGATGGGTACAAGCCATAGCACAGCCCTTGGATTATTCAAGATGCAAAACCCAAATTCAATGACTCTCTGTTGACGCTCATTTTCAGAATGGGGCTGTGACCATGTTGCTTTCTCTTTTGCCCATAAAGGCTGCCGATACTTTGATTATGGATAACAGCAAGCAAATTGCTTCCTGATTGAGTTACTTACAAGACCAAAAATCGTTGACGCTCCATTGACGCTCATTTCCTGAATGCGGCTGTTACTGTGTCAGTTTCTCTCTTACCTATAAAGGCTGCTGATACATTGGTTATGGATAACAGCAAGCAAATCGCTTTCCAATTGACTCACTTACATGACAAAAAATCATTAATGCTCCGTTGACGCTCAGTATAAGAATGTGGCTATTACCTTGTCGCGGTCTCTTTTGCCTCTGAAGGTTGCCAATCTGTTCATTATAAACAACAGCGAGCAAATCACTTCTCAATTAAGTTGCTTACAGGTCCAAACATCATTGACGCTCTGTTAACACTCATTTTGAGAATGGGGCTGTTACTGTGTCGCTTTCTCTTTTAGCTATAAAGGCTGCCAATACTTTGGTTATGTATAACTGCGAGCAAATCGCTTCCCAATTAACATACACACAAAACCAAAAATCATTGTCACACCGTTGACTCTCATCTTCAGCATTGGGCTGTATCCGTGTCGCTTTTTCTTTTGCCTATCAAGGCAGCCAATCCTTGTGTTATGAATAACAGCATGCAACTCGCTTTCGAATTAACTTACTTACAAGACCAAAACTTGTTCACGCTCCATTCACACTCACCATAAACATGTCCTAACTGTTGTTTTATGCATACTAATTTTGTACAAATAATCTTATAGTTATTGTTGACAGCCAATGTATAATTTGTATCAATACTCAGTTGCATGCAAAAGCTTTGTGGCATATCAATTTCTGATCAACTGTAGCACATGTTCTCTGAGCGATGGATAACATAGCGCTGTGACATTCCAGCGCTTTCAGCTGGCAATTCACTGCATGTAGATCCATACACTAATTTTTCATTAATATACCCCAACTTGCTCACTTTGCCATATCCAGTGTGATATCCTTGATTTACATGACCTACCATAAGCAATTTTTAAAATGCTGACTTTGTGCACCCTGTCTGTACAGAGAGTGATGTAGTTGGATGTATGGATGAATGCAACATGATGGTGGTCATTCATCCAGATTTGTGTTGTGCATTGACCGCTCCTTCTATGACTCATATGCCATCACTAAGTGAAACTTTGGTAGTAAATTTTATCTCGAGTTTAGATTACGCTTTCTCACTTATCTGCAGGATGCAGGATGATATCGCGTTGATCAGTCTTCAATCAACTCAGTTTGGAATCTAGAACATTCGTATGGTCCATATGACCCTTGCACATGCACAGACGAATTATCATCTCTCACAATGTAGTCACTGAAATCAAAAAAATGCTGACACATATCAAAATAGATACACCAATCACTATTTGCGGAGATATGTCGTCAATAATCCCATACTCTCCAGGTAGTGTACAGATGACCTATGAGAGAATACAATATGTTAATCTGAATCCATTTCCTGTACGGTAAGTAGGTAGGGGGGAAATATGCAAGAGTAAAAGCTTACGGGTTTGACAGGCTTCGATTTCTTAATCAGTGACGAATTAGATATCACGTCGGTTGGGGGAGCCGATAAGCGTATGTGAAACGGTGGTTTCCCATATGTTAATCTCATATGGCTACTTTGTGCTCGTGATGTTCCTTGTGGCATTGCAATTTTCTGCTGACACTGTCATGTATCTCCATCAGCTCTCCAAATGTTGTCCGCGCAGTCGCAGGTACAAACTGATCTATTTCCGGCATAATGACTGCCTTAACTATCAATATGGCTGTTCTGGACCTCAAATCTTATTAATGATGCAAGACAGAAAATCGTTCACACTCAACTTCAGCATGTAGCAAGGAGCAACTCTCTCCTTGTGTTGATTATAAAGGCAGCCAATGAAACAAATAAAGAGAATGATGTACCAAAGTTAATATTTGGCACATAACGGTAACATATCTAACTGTGACCTTAAATGGAAAAACCCGGAAACGAGAACCGGAGATGGGAACCGTCATGTCTCGCTGAACCTGGCAAAACCCACGGGTTGACACGGGTAAGGGTTTGGCCTGCCAAGACGCTCCGGATTGGGTTTTTGGACGGGTTTGGAACCGAACCGAACCGTTTTTCCTGTCCAAACCTGGACCGCTGGCGGGTTATCCGGACCCATTTCTAACACTATGGATGAAGCCCAGATTGATTTTTGGAAGGATTTCTATGCGTGGCTGTCCATACCACAGTAAACACATTTGTGCTTTTCAAATCAGGCTTCAACTAGAGAAGGGGCAATTTCATCTAGGGCCTTCTTCTTGTCCATATGGACAGGGGTCTGACCCTTAGTCTTGTCCTCTGTCTTAGATTTCTGGCAGCGAGACTTCCCTACTAATCCACGATCCTTGGGTTTCTCTTCTCTTTGTTCTCCCTCATCCTGATGCTTTCTCTTCCTGCTATTGATCTTAAAACTTGAACAGTTATCCTTTGAAGATTGCTTCTTTTGCAGCATAAGGTATTCTTCCATTGCGGGTCCAACCCTTCGAACACTCTGAAAATACTTAATATCACTCAGAGGCTTTCGTTTGGTAGCTGACCGGCGATAGTGAATATCTTCTGAATGCCCATCTCTAAGCAAGATTCTCCAAGGTGTGCTAACTAGGCAGACCTTGTAATTGAGGGCCTCTATTTCTGTTAGATAGCTCTCAATATCTCCCTTGTATTTGAGTTGCCTCATTTTGCACAGGGCTTGCCTGTCTTCTTGTCTGTTGAAAAATCTTTCTTCCATTGCACTGACAAATGCGTTCCTTTTATCCACCTTGAAGTATTTTTTCATATACTCAGCTCTTGCACAATACCAGGCTCCAGCCTTTCCATCCATTACACCTCTGATCCAAATAATATTCCCAATATCATCTTCAAAGTCAGTGCGGTGCCACTGAATATAGTTCTCAACTGAGCGAAACAACTTTCGGTATGTGAGGGTGTCATTTGATGGATCTCATGTAAATTCTTTGCGCAGCATTATTTGACTCTTTTTCTTTTTGTGCCTTTGGCCAGGGCTGCATCTTCTAACACAACCACTGTATATAGTAGAACCTCCTGGTGGTAGCGGCGGTAATACCCCTAAGAAACGCCTTCTGGAGTTGTAACTGCTATGTGTAGAGCTTGAACTGTCGTGTGGGTCATTTCCAGCGGCGAATGGGGGAAGTTGTGGTTATCTGCCAACGCAATAACTATTGCCTCATCCGACCTCTCCTCTCCATCCTCCTGAAGGACACTCCCCTCCGCTTTCAGCTTTATTTGATACTGCTGTAGAAGGTGGCTGGTACAAGGGAGACGTTTTCAGCGTTTTTGTCCTTGACAATATCCTAAGTACCATTTTCTTAGCTCTAGATCCATTTGATACCACTTGGGGTTTCCATAAACACTCCATCCTGTGGTTGATTAGAATTTGCTTCTGGGTCTTTAGGCTTATTGTCTTGGGCAACTGATTTCCTCTGGGATCTAATTGCGAGTTGGATTTCCTTTTGAACCTCCTTGAGCTTCTCTTCTAACTGTTTCTGGCACTCTGCAAAAGCCCTTTGCCATTGTTTCTTACTGGCCTTCATTTCTCACTTAGTTGAGGCCAACTCCAACTGTTGCTTCCTTAAGTCTTCCTCTGTATTCTTCTTGTTGTCCTCCATTTCCATGTGCTGTGTATTCTGTACCCTTGCCATTGCTATTTCAGCATTGTGCTTATTTTCTTCCATCTGTAACCTTTGAGCTTCCAACCTTACTGCCAATGCAATCTCAGCATCCTGTCTTTCTCTAAGTAGTGCACCTATCCTGGCCCATTCGCTAGTATCGCTTATCATTTGGGCATTGAATGCATCTTTAAGAATTAGTAGGGGTGTACTATATTGCTAAGAATAGGTACTAAGGTATGGACCAAGATACTTCTATTGTGTCTTGTGGAAAGGTGCCACTCCCTTATTCACTCGTTTACAATGTAAGCAGTCAATTGTCATATGACTTGCTTTCCTATGACAAGGCCAAGCATAACGCTGACACTCTCCTGCTGCTTTCCGTTGGTTCAACTCAGATACGTCAATTTCTTCTGTCTGAGTCTGATATATCCTGACTGGCTGTTGTTGTTTATCGTCTTTCTTAGCAAAACTTTGTAGTTCTAGGCATCGTTGTATCCATGTCTTCTTGGTAAGATCCTTTCAATGCAGTTCTTATTCCCGAAGAAACTCTTCACAATCCTTGAGTATTTGATCCTCTCCAGTAATCTCCAAAATGTGCAATTGCTCTAACTCTGAACTGCCTTGATCAATATCAGAATCCTGGATCTAATTAACCTTACTCAGACGTACTTTATCCGCGCTAAACCTATTCGCTTTGTAAGGAGGTACCACGTCACTCAACTGTTCCCTCATTCGCAGAGCGTGTTAGCAATGGTTCTGGATGGTCACTTCGGGTCCAGGTACAGGTCCAAACCAAACCATTGCCAAATTGGCGGTTCGGGTTGTCAATAAACACAAACTGTCAACTTGTGTACAGTACTATGGTAAACTCCCAACCAGTCTGAATTGCGCGGGTTGTCAGGGGGTCGCCAGCGTGTCCATGCATAGATTCATACATGGCTCTTGTTTTTGGAGTTTGTTAATAGTATCTTATCAAAATCGTGTTTTCAACAACTAATAATATGTTTTTGCATGCTTTGCAGCTTGCAATATCAATTAATTTGGAATCGGTGTTTAACCTTTGATATATTGTATTTTTTCCTAACACAGTAATTAATAATGCCATTACGGAAGCGAAGATCTGCGCGATGCGTTGATTACCAAATAGGCAACAAGTACAACTGTTGATGCTGCATTGACGCTCATTTGCAGGATGCGGCAGGGAGCATGTCACTGTGGTATTTGCCAGTAAAGGCCGCCAATATGTGATAAATGGGTTTCTGCAACCAATCGGAACATAAATTACCCATAATACGAAGCTAAAAAATCGTGGACGCTCCGTTGACGATTATTCCCGTGATGTGGTAGGGAGCATGTCACTGTAGGTTTTCCCAGTAAAGGCTGCCAACATCTGATGAATGGATATCTGCAACCAATCAGAACATAAATTATCCATGATGTGAAGTTGATAATTGTTGACGCTCCATTGACTGTCATTCTCAGAATGGGGCGGTGACCATATTGCTGTCTCTTTTGCTTATAAAAGCTGCCGATGCATGGGTTATGCAAAACAGCAACCATATTACTGTTGAATTACCATACTTACGAAACCACCAATCGTTGACGCTCTGTTGACACTCATTCACCAAATGGGGCTGTGACTGTGTTGCGATCTCTTTTGCCTATGAAAGCTGCCAATACATCTGTTATGCATAACAGCAACCAAATCACTGATTAATTACCGTACTTAGACAACTACAAATCGTTGATGCTGCGTTGACGCTCATTTCAATGTATTGTCCATTCAACTTCTGCTGTCATTGATAATAGTTTTCATCCTAATTTGGACTTATTAGTAGTCTTTCTGACTGATTGAGACATGGCCATGTGGGAAAGCCGAGCGCAGTAACATTCTTGCACTGTTCCCTCTCACTCGACCAAAATCTCTGTAGCTTGCCAGCGGCTTCATTCCACCTGCTATACATCATTTTCTCAACAGGTATTCACAAGCTACTGCTCGGCGTTTGCCCATAATATATCTCTAACTACGACTCTTGGTCAAGATACATAAACAAGATGGTGAAACATTGACTCATTCTGTCATACTTTTTCTTCATTCCCTTATTGCTTCTCATTTCGATTGCATTGACCATCACCGACGCCTTTTCAGCCTCTCTTTTTGACTTCCGTGTAGGGCAAATCAATCCTGGACCATTTGGCGTGTCGCTCACATCCCACTGCTCTGCACATTCCACATCCTCGATGCTGTTGTCTTGCTCTATATCAGATTCAATGTCCACCACACAATCCTCTTCGCTGTCATTTGGATTATCTAAGTCACCATTCCAGTTAAGCCAATTTTCAGTATCCGAAATGCTTTCAGGTGCTCTGTCCTCATCACTGTCGACTGGATGATGGTTGATTCTTCGGATTCAGTGTACATTCAATATTTGAGTTCATCCTCAAGGGAGGTCCATTGCAGACGAAGCTAGTGGCCAAGGTGATCTTTCCAACAATTTAAATGCAGCCGCACTATCATGATACAAGGGTGGGCAGGAGGATTTGACGATCTCTTCCGTGTCCGCAATGTATCCTACAGCAGTCATCCATTGATTTGGAGCGCGAGATTCCTTCTGTGTAGCACGTAGGTGTTGGCTGCCCTGCCACATCTGCAAAAAGTTGTGAACCTTGGCCATTCTGGGCAATTTCCATTCCTCCGCCTCTTTTTTCATTTCTGAGTCATTATCGGAGTTTGTTGCATCCAGTTCGGGATCAGCGCCTGCCAATATCCCATCATTGGCTCGAGCGAACTGCCTTATGAAGAGTTTTTCACTAAGGGTCTCGCCTGTGGTTTTTGACTGCCTCCAGCCGATGACATCTTGGCCAATGGAAAAACTGGACTCCACTCCGACAGCATGCGGTATGATAGAGAATATGTCGCGCGCCACATTGGAGAGATCGGCATACTTTGAGTGCGTTTCCTCCTGTCGACGCCACCAGTCGGTTATATCCAGTACGCAAAAAGTACTGATAATGTCCATTTGGTCGGAGTGGTAATCATTGCGATTTGGATTACTTTGCCCCAATTCTTCGGTGGTTCAGGAAGAGAATTCAAACAGAGCCTGGCAGCGGTCAATAAGTATGCTATGCGAACGCTTTGTCCGGGTGTCATCTCAGCCACATTATTAGGCGTTATGTATTCTTCATCATTGCTTCACAAATCATATGGATCAAAGGATGATTGACAGGATCCTGATGCTGTTGCAGAGCGGATGTGATTGCGGATCGGTAAGCTTTCGAGTTTTTGATCAGCACACGTTGATGTTTGGCGCAGTATTCATTCTGCACATACTTCAGAAAGGCCTCTTGGTATCGGGTAGTATAGGATGGCTCGTCCTCATGAGTCATAACCATTCTCTTGTCCCACATTATAAATGATCGCAACTTATGGAAAGGATCGAGGATATGTGCAGATATGAGATGCGTACCAGTCGTTGGAGTCACTACAGCATAATACTTGGACAGCTTCTGTCGAGCTAACTTCACGGCAAAGAATAAGTCTTTCTTCCATAGAGTCTTCTTCCCAGCCGAAGCTTGCATTACGCCATCCATATAATCAAACATGTCATTGTACACTGTGATGACATGATGCAATGTGACAGTATGCCTCTTTGACATCCGCAGGGTCCAATATCGGAATAACCTCAATACTTCCATGACATACTTCACAACGGTCCATTCATCCTGAGGTATGAAGAGTGGCCGGTAATCACAATATTTTTGATTTTGATGCCACTCATCTGTGAATTCCAGTAATTGGTAGGCGTACTCGCGCAACTCCAATGTTGAGTTCCAAGATGTCTTCCCATCCATAATCGGAAATACCGCGATTCAGACTTTGGCTTTTTGAAAGTCAATGAACTCCTTTTGACAACCAGGTGTCAGCGTAATCAATAGAGCAAGCATTCCCTGCTATATGAAAGTCAATTTCAGGACTTTCAAAATATCATGAAATATGTACTTTCTCAATTATCTTTGCTTAACCTGGTCTCATGTCCGATAACTTATTGATTCTAGCATTGCCCTCATTTCAAAGTCTTTGACTCTTCCCAATGTCTATGCATTCATTCTCTCCAAATTGCTGATCGCGCTCATGGGCTTCCCAAGACTTGGCGCGGCCTTTTACACCAAGACTGCTCATGAATACACCTGAAGCCAGCTGTATGATATGCGCCATGCATGGTATTTGGTTCCTCAATGCAGGCAACTCGAATCCTGAGGCCTCAAGTGTTGATTGCTGCTCAAGTGTCATCGAATAATTTGAAGAAGCATTATCAGTCGTCATACCAAGCAAACAGCCGTCGGTACGCTCAAAACAATCAAGGATGTTCTCCAAATATACGGCTAGCCTAGCTCCAGTATGTTGGTGTTTGACATGTCATCGTTAATTAGCTTTCAAGATGGGAAATGAGCAGGTGATCAAGCTCATGGGAAGCGTGTTGAACATCGCCTAAGGCCCAATATCGGTCGATATAGTAACCAATCACCGATGTTATGACTACTTTGTTTGTGGAAGTCCATCTGTCCAAAGCTAACCTAACTTTATTTCATGACGGCAATTGCTTCTTAATTGCATCCACCATCAGTGCATATTCCCTACAGCAAATGTTGCTAAGGGTCGTTGCGGACAGCAGAACTAGGTCATCGCATAATGCCTTATATGACCATTGCATCTCCTGATTGAAGATAGCCTTCTTTGGAAGATGAGCCGAAACAAATCCTAACATGTGGTAGTGATTCCACCTGTGTTGGTGAATTTCGGAAGTTTCAAAGTCCTTAGGTGCCAGTTTGGAACGTTTTGGCTGTCATTTTGGGCAATGTGGATCAAGCTAGATGTCAAATATGATTTTCCTCTGCGAACTTACTATTGTGATTGCTCGATTTCATTGCCTCTTCAGGATGGTCAAAGCTGTTTCATCGACCGTCGTGCTAGTCAATTCAGTAACCTCTGACACTGTTAATTCGTTCAACTTTGCGATGTGAGCTTTTGGCATGAAGTGTTTCCCCATTGAGCTGGTCTCATGTTCTGATGGATGGCGAAGAACTTGATGACAAACGATACATATGATGCCGAGGCTCCCAGTCTCCTCAATTCCGCAGTGCAAATAAAATCGCCATGAAGGCACATGTCGAGAATTATTGCAAGCAATAGGCCGCTTCAAGCCAACATTCATTCAATCCCACCAAGCATTGGAGATGATTTGTAAAGTATGGTTGCTGAAATCACGAATAAAGACACGTTCATTGTTGGAAGAGATTATAAAGTCCAGCAATGAGGTGTGCAAAGATTTTGAATCCGACGTGGGTGTAGGAATTTGAAACCTGTGTAATCTGACTTGAGAAACTGCCGAAAGTAATGATACAATAAAGCTCACTGCAGGTTCTTAAATATTAACTCTATAGCCAGAAGCCAAAAAATCAGATCTGTACGCCATTGCATGCATATTTGTGAAGTTGTATACTAAGACAGATCAAAAAGACTGACCGTGTATAACTCTATTTAGGAACAACACAATGCTCTTCATTACTGTGTTGCGTACTGAGCCTCTACAAAAACTGTTGACTCTATGTGGGCACTCAATTGTAGGAGTCAGATGGGATATGGTCACCAGCATTTTTGCCAATAAAGGCTGCCGATAGGTTCATTGTGGGTTATCTGCGTTCCATTGCAATTAGATTATCCATATTCCAAGATCAAAAATCGTTGATGCTCCATTGACGCTCACTTTGGGACATGTTGATGATCTTCTAGTAAGCATTGTTACCTAGAATGGCGGCCGATAGTTCGACTATGGATCATTGAAGTTGCATTGCCCCTTGATTTTCCCAGTTGCAATGCCTAAAATCGTTGACGCTCTGTTGACGCTCATTTTTAGGGCATAGTAACGATGTCTTCTAAAGCATTTCTCCGTAGAAGGGCGGCTAATAGTTCCTTTATGGGTTAATGTCGGCGCATTGCCCTTGCATTTTCCAAGATGCAAGGCCAGAAGTCGTTGACGCTCCGTTGTCGCTCATTCTTAGGATATAGTCCCAATGTTGTCACAACCATTTTTGACTAGAAAGCCGGCTGATAGTTCAATTATGGCTTAATGTCGTCACACTGCCCTTACATTGTCCATGATGCAAGACCAAAATTTGTTGACGCACCATTGAAGCTCATTTTTAAGACATAATAGCGATGTTGTCACAATGATTTTTGACCTGAAAGGTGGCCGATGGTTTGATTATGAGTTAATGTTGCAGCGAAACCCTCTGGATTTTCAATGATGCAATGCCAAAAATTGTTGTCACTCCGTTGACACTCACCTTTGAGCTCATCGTAGAGACATACCAACAGTCATTGGCCGCTCAACAATTGTACAAAAATTGCATACAATCTTCATTGGCAGCCAGTATACCATGTCTATGTATTACCATTTGAATACAAGATCTTCGAGACATCTCAGTTTCTGATCCACCACTATTCATTTCATTTGCAGGATCAATAACGTAAATCCACTGTGTTTCAGCACTTTTGGCCGGCAATTTACCGTATACAAATGCATTCACTAGTTTGAGATATTTATAGCCCGACGTCTACACCAATCCTTATCCAGCTCATTCTTCTCGATTTCCTTGACATACTATAAGCAATTTTCAATTTCTCAACCATGTGCAGGAGGTATGAGCAGAGAGTTATGCAGTTGGATGCATGGATCAATGCAGCATGACAGCTGTCATTCATCCGGGTCCAGGTTGCAGATTGACCTCTCCTTCGATGAGTCGTATGACATCACTGACTTAAACCTTGTTAGTGTATTTTGTCTCAAATTTAGGTTTTGCTTTCTAATTTAACCATAACATGTAAGATGATATACCATTCATTGGTCGTCAATCAACTTGATTTGGCATCTGGAACTGTCGGAAGGCCCGTATGACCCTTGCACACACACTGACGAATCATCATGTTTCACAATTTGGTCACTGATATCCAGAAAAAGCTGACACATAACAATATAGAAACATAAATTACCTTTACCAGTGCAATGTCGTCAATATTAGCTATTTGGCTATCTATACCTCCAGTGATACAGGAGCCGTTACCGTGTGTTCGTCCAAATCCGATTTCTATATGGTAATTAGGCAGGGATGCGATATGCGGGGGTTAAAGCTTACGGGTTCAACAGCCTTCGCATTCTCAATCAGCGATGAATTGGCCATTGCATCAGACACGAGAGCTGCTATGTGTGTGTGCCTGTGGTTTCTCTAAACCTAGCCTCATTTGACTACTTCCTGGTCGAGAAGTCCCTTGCGGCATCTGCCATTGTCCTTGGACGATATCAGGAGTCTACATAAGCTATCCAAATGTTGTTGGTAATGGTGTGGCAGCAGTCATGTCAGTTTGAGTCTCACAACGGACGGAACCATCAATTCGGCCATCCCATATCTCATATCTCTCTCCCGAAAGTATTCAGGCACGTCCCCCCATGCCAGTTGCGTCAGTTCGTCAAGCCTCATCTGCTTTTGCTGAAAACTCTCCATGCGGTGCTGTACCGTTTTGGAGATTTTGCTTATCACCCAGCCAGGTTCATCATCTTCGCTCAGCTTGCCAAGCTCTGTGTCTTCTTCATCTTCCACATCTTTCCCATCCTCCTCATCATCGGAAATTTCAAGATCGCTCAGAATTTCCCCAATAGCATTCAAAATCTGCTCGAATGTTTTTGCAGGTTTTCTTGTTGTCGATCGTTCGTTTTCATCATTGCTCATATCATCTTGCTCTTGCTTACTCGCTGGCTCGGCGTCTTCAACTCACTTTCTATCTCCACCAGTCTTTCGATCCACATAATCTTCGATCCATTTCTCGCTCTGTTGGTTGCGTACAATGTATGTTTCCCGGCCTTTCTCCGCCGAAAGCTTCTTTTTGGATCCTAAGTTGCACAATGCTCCTAACGCTCGGACCCTTTCTGCATCCAAGCCGCTCTTGCCTTGCTTCGCTTGATGATGTTGTCATGTGGACTGCTTAGTTCATTAGCCGTATATGCCTGCCGGAAGTGGCAAAAGGTTCTTTTTCGGAGCATTGACCATTGTATCTTGTGTTGACCTTGGTGTTGAGCCAGAAGTAGGATCATACAAGATATGGACGACATGGAGGCAACCTGCATCTTTTATGTCAAGGTTGGTAGGTGTGATCATCTTGAATAAAGTTAAATCTGCGTTTTGACCATCACTTCATTTGGAATAGTCAAGCTCACCGTACATCATGACTTGATAGTTAGCTTGTGATTCATTTAAGATCCCAGTGATGTCTTGAGACAAGCATCACCAGATGTCCTTTCTTGTCGAAGAATGTCCTTTTGATATCTATCAAACTAGTGATTTCAGCCATTGTTCAACGCAATATATCCCAGTAAACAAACAAACAACATCGGACTGACTTACTGCAAATCGCGGGACAGTGGGAATCCCCTGCAACTTGGAGCGATATGCAGCAGGATTCAGCTTGAATAGAACATGCAAGTTGGCTGTTACTGATTCTTTTTTGAGTTGTAGGTATGTATATATTACTCAGGACTTCCCACTTCTTTTCGTTATCATCTTCCTCATCTTTCCACAACAGCAAGTCATGCTCCAGAAGCACCTCAGCCAGGTCCGATTGGAACTGAATGAAGCCGAATGACAGGCACTTCGTCCAATTAGTTTTGGCAATGGTTCCAACCCGCTTGCACGGTTCCGGGTTAGGGTTGGAACCGGAACCGAACCGTTGCAACGGGTTTTACCACACGAAAACCCGGACCGTTGCAATTGGGCCGGTTTTACCACCAAAAGCCCGGCATTTCAACCTCACAACTTTGCCTCCAATTAAGAAATTGAGTTCTGATCGTATCATAACCTGATCAATATGTGCATTGTGCAGTTTTAGGCGTTCTTTCGTATCCCGCAATCAGATTCGCGATCAGACCAATGTTCGTGGAGTCACTCTCGAAAACCCGCCAATTTCGGGTAAAATGTGCCCTTATTTCACAGCCACTCAACGAATATCAGTAGGATCGCAAATCTGAATGATGGAGGTAAAAGAGCTTGTAAAACTGCACAATCTGCATATTCATCATCTCATGATACGGTCAGAACTCAAATACTTAATGGCAGCAAAAGCTGTGGGAATGGTAATGTTCGAACCGCGGTCTGGGTCGAACACTGCCAAAAACCCACGGTTCTTTGTCAGGTCCGGGTTACAACCCGGTGCTACTTACCCGGTTCGGTTCCTTGCAGATTCCACACCCGGACTGGGGTGTCAGTTCCGGTTCCAACCCGGACCGAAGCCAGGTAACCCTGAACTGTTGCTAACACTAGCCTTCACCAGTGCTTCTATCTACCTCCAGATGCTCCCAGGCCCCCCTGGAGCATTGCAAAGTGGTCTCAGACTCTGCAAGAGCATTCTCAGGTGCTTCTGAAAGCACCTGCAGTTATGAATGTGCATTCAGGACACTATGAGATTTGAATATTGAGATATTCAAATTTTGATGCAGCAGAGACAGCTGTGCAGCTCTGCGGGAGACTTGGTGCCGTATTCCCAAAGCAGTGGTTCATAGGGTTCCATGAGCACAAGGCATTTTGTCTATCATATTCATCTTTGTTACAGTCACAAGATTCACTAAGTCAGAATATGGCAGGCAATATTTAAGCATCTCTATATATATCTATACAGTCAATCTGGCCACAAATGGTAGTCAAGCATAATCGGAGGAGCATCTCAAAATGGCCATTGAGAGCGCCAAGGGATGCACCACTTGGAGGCCGTCGTAGTGAGATAACGGAGCAAGACAACTGTAACCCCACCATCAATATTCTGCCATACCTCTCGCGATATGCAAATGGAATTCATGAGAAAGAACGGTTCTCGCTCTAGTAGCCTAGGAAGACAGTGAGCAGATATGATACTACCAGGCCGTGAGAATCCATGCAATTGCGTGCATCCAGATGAGATGAAAATGAGATAATGTCTATCTATCCCGGGATCTCCCAAATATGTACTCCCCGTCTAGTGTTAGCAACGGGTCCGGGTAACCCGCCAGCGGTCCGGTTTTTGGCCGGCGGTTCGGTTCGGTTCGGTTCGTTACCCGGCCAAAAACCCGAACCGCTATGTCTTGGCAAGTATGTTACCCGGACCTGACCGAAACCTTGTGTTTTTTGGCGGGGTAGGAACTGGACCGCGGGTCTACTTTGCGGATCCTACATTTTTGGCTCCAATTAAGTATTTGAGTTCTGATCGTATCATGACATGATGTATACGTAGATTGTGCATTGTGAGCCGATCTTTCACCTCCCGCTTTCAGAATTGAGATCTGACTGACATTCGTTGAGTGGCTGTGAAATAAGCGTAAATTTTAACCGAAATTCGCGGGTTATCGACAGCAACTCAACGAATATTGGTCGGATCGCAAATTTGAAAGCGGGAGGTGAAAGAGCGGCTAAAACTGGACGATCTGCGTATACATCATGTCATGATACGATGAGAACTCAAATACTTAATTGGAGCAAAACATCTGGGCTTGCAAAGGCCGGGTTTTGATGTGGAAACCGGCCCAAATGCCAACGGTCCGGGTTTTTCATGTGGTAAAACCGTTGCCACGGTTCGGTTCCGGTTCCAACCCTAACCCGGAACCGTTGCTAACACTATCCCCATCGAGCAGTCCACCTCCGTTACCCCTGTATCTTCGTAAACCCGGCGTCGCACATCAACCATGTTGTTGGAGGATGTGTTCGCGCAAGTTGAGAGATGCATTTGGAGGCTGAGATTGAGTGAACTCAGAGATGCACTTGGAGGCCTAGATCACGTGAACTCAGAGATACACTGCAAAGCCATGATCGAGCGAAGTTGGAGATGAACTTGGAGGCCAGGATTGAGTGAACTCAGAGATTCACATGGAGGCCGTGATAGAGGAGGATTGGGAATGTACTGGGAGGAAGTGATCGAGCAAGTTTGGAGATGCACTTCGAGGCCGTAATTGAGCAAGGTTGGAGATGCATTTGGAGACAACAATCGAGTGCACTCAGAGATGCACTGGGAGGCCGTGATTGAGCCAGTATGGAGATGCAATTGCAGGCTGTGATCGACCGAGATTGGAGGAGTACTTGGAAGCGGTCGATTTGGAGCGAGGCGCAACGGCAGTTGAAACTTTATTCATTCGTTAACTTGTAATTGTGGGAATGTATAGAGTTGACTACAACAACATCCGCTGAGAGCAGGGAAACTGGCTGGGAGCGGGAAACTGGCTGGGAGTGGGAGACTGTCTATCTTGGCATGATGCTGTCCATGATTTATGCTGTACTTGGTGTTGAGTCATGATGATGGCATGGAGAGATAGAGCGGGCTGACTTCACTTCGTGTGCTTAGGTGATGGTAGAGTTGAGTACAAGAAAGAGAGAGATCAGAGGAGATGAGGGAAATCATTATGAGAAACTGGGACTTAAGAGAATTTTGTGTGCGAGTCAATTTACCATCCCCGATAAGGCAGGTAGGGGTCCTGATCCAGCATGTAATCACACTGATATGAGGTATGCTAAACCCAATCAGGCAAGTCCTATCCCTGATATCTCAGGTCCGCTTGTATCCTCCATATTGTTATTATCTTTATCCCCTATCTCTCTCTTCTTCGTCCACAACTCAACCATCATTGCAAGAATACAAAGTTCGGTCATCCCTCCCTATCTCTCCATGCCATCATCATGAGTTAACACCGAGTGCTCCATATGACGAGTGCAGCATATACCGAGTACAGCATACACCTAAGATTGTCTGTCGTCCGTTCATTCTCTAGATTTCGAGTTGACCCCTGAATGTAGCTTCAGCTTCCAGTGTACCTCTATACAGATTGACTGCCACCAGCCAGTTCTCCATAAGAGCTTCAAATGTAAACTCACCTAGTCACATTACCACGGTTTCGAGTTAACTGACAGATGAATCAAGTCTCAGCACCTGGTGCACCTCCCATTGACCGGCTCTTGATCAACCACCTCCATGTACCCCTCTAATCTCCCACGATCATAGCCTGCTGCAAGTGTATCTCAAAACATGCTCGATCACAGCTCGGAGTGCATCTCTGAGTTTACTCGATCTCGGTCTCCAAGTGCATATCCAATCAAGCTCGATCACCGCCTCCCAGTACATCTCTGAGTTCACTGAATTTCGCTCTCCAATTGCATCTCCAAACTCGCTCAATCATGGGCTCAAAGTACATCTCCAAATTCGGTCGATCACGGCCTCCCAGTCCATCTCTGAGTTCATTCCATCTTGGTCTCCAATTGCATCTCCTACCTTGCTCCATCACGGCCTCGGCATGTATCACTGAGGTTACTCGATTGTCATCGTCATGTGCACTTCAAATTGCTGAAAAACACCGGGTACTGCCAGTCCAGATATACCGTGTGTAGATAGGTAGCTATATAGATACTTAGATACATAGATGACAATACAAACTAAATGTCTAAGTTTTGAAAATCGTTGAATGATAAGTAGTAGCTATGATATCCAGGCGCACCAGCAGCATTCCCAAAGAAGATGTTTCTCCCAGACTGCTCTACAGTGATTCATTATACTCCCAGGTGCTCCCAGGTGCACCTGAAGGCCACTATATAAGTCCAGTAAACTGGGACCCGTCAGAGGGTAAGAGCTTCCATCAGAGCCATCAGAGGCGTCTGGAAAACCTGCGGGTTTCTGACGGAAACTGGAGTTCTTGCTTATGTGCTGTAAGGTAACTCGAATGTTCATGGGAATACCTGAACATAACATAGGTTCTCTTCGTTTCTCTTTATTGTCGAAGGTATCCTGATATAATCGAAAATACCTGAAGTAGCATATCTTGTCTTTGTTTCTCGTATTGTCCAAGGTATCTAGATGTAACCGTGAATACCAGAACACAACATAGCCTGTCTTAGTTTCTCTTTATTGTGGAACGTATTGCAATGTAATTGAGTATACCTGATGACCACGTGGCTTGTCTTGGTTTCTCCTTATTCTCAACGCAATCGACATGTAATGGAGAATACCTGAATACAACGTAGCTTGTCGTCGTTTATATTTATTGTTGACGGTATCAGGATATAATTGATGATACCTGAAGACAACATAGCTTGCCGTCATTTCTCATATAGTCAAAGGTATCGAGATATCATCGAGAATTTGTAAAGACAGCATAGCTTCACTTCGTTTCGCTTATTGTTGGATGATAATTCGAATCGTAAGTGAGAATACCTGAAGATAGCCTAACATATCCTCATTTCTCTTATATCGGAAGGCAATTCTAATCGTAAGTGAGAATGCCTGAATATAACATAACGTATCCTCATTTCTGTCTTATTGGAAGGTAATTCACATCGTCCTTGAGAATACCTAAAGATACCATAACGTATCTTTGTTTCTCTTTGCCGAGGTTGATTGAAATATAAATACGAATCATCGAAGATAATATAATCTTTCTTCTTTCTCCATTGAAATTTAATTCGAATTGTAGGTGAGAATACATGACGATACAATAACATCTCCTTGTTTCAGTCTGATCGGAAGGTAATTCCAATCGTGAGTGAGAATACCTGATGATACCATAATGAATCTTTGTTTCTCCTTGCCGAAGATGATTCGCATATAAATTCAAATCATAGAAGATAATATAGTGTTTCTTCTATCTCATTTCAAAGATAATTCGAATCGTAAGTGAGAATACCTCAGAATACCATAATGTATCTTAGTTTCTCTTAATCGAAGATGATTCATATATAAATAAGAATCATAGAAGGTAATATGTTGTTACTACTTTCTCCTTTCAAAGGTAATTTGAATCGTAAGTGAGAATACCTGAAGATACCATAACGTATCTTCGTTTTTCTTAATCAAAGATAATTCAAATATAAATGATAAAGATAGAAGATAATTTGTTGTGTCTTCTTTCTTGTATGGAAGGTACTGTGAATCATAAGTGAGAATACCTGAAAACGCCGTGATGTATCTTCATTTCTCTTTGCCGAAGATGATTCGAATATAAATGAGAATGAAAGATGGTAATATGTTGTCACTTCTTTAATTATATCGGAAGGTAATTCGAATCAAAGTTAGAATACCTTAAGATACCATATCATATCATTGTTTCTCTTTTATTGATAATGATTCAAATATCAGTGAGAATGATTGAAGATACCAACTGTATCATGTTTAATTGTATCAGAAAGTAATTCAAATTGAAGTATAAATTCCTAAAGATCCTATGATTTATCTTCGTTTCTTCTTATCGAAGATTATTTGAATGTTCTTTCCTTCCTTCCTAACATTATTTAAGTACTTTTACCCCCTTCGTTGTATGGTGTATCTCCGAACACCATCATAACACATCACTCCTTTCTCAAAGTAAAAGACAAATTTTCATAATATTTTACCTAGATCGAATATGCGAAGGTAATATTGACGATGTAACATTGAAGGAATATGCCAAAGTGATGTTGACGACGCAATATTGACGATAAAATTAAGGAAATAATTTGGTAATGTAATATCAATGAAGTAATATTGAAGGTATTAATTACCGAAGTAACATGGACAGGTAATATTGACAAATTAATATTGACAAAGTAAAATCCATAAATCATATCGATATCAAACATGCTGTCGCACCATGGAATTGGTGGTGGTGACATTACAACATGTTAACACACTATGGTCTTTAACGGCAACTGAAGATTTTTTACAACTTCTAAGAAATGATATCCTAGACATCTAAAGCAGTAATGTCATTATCTGCAATATATCAACTTCTTAGTTCGACGTAATCCCAAAGCTCATCGTCAGACTAATTCTCAAACCATTTGCTTCACTCAGTCTGCTTTGAGTCATATTTTTGTTCCTAAGACGACCACGTATCACCTTCATCTTCTTGAATTTGGTTATCCTCGTATTGGTCTTCGAATTCCGCAGAATACTCATTATTCGCGATCGTTAGAATGGGGCCTTCCACACGAGGCGGTGTGTCGAAGTAGACATTGTCGACCCAAAGGCAGAATACCACCTTTAGCATTCTATTGAGTTAGCAATTCTCTCTGGCCTATCATATGAGTGTGGTGCAAACTGATACTCAACTTGATGCCCCCCATCAGAGTACTCTTCATCAGGGCATCTCAAGTACCAAAGCATTTTAACCCTCTTTGCTCCTTAGGCTTCAGTCGCTAACATCCACACGCCTGGTTACGCATGAAGTCAACAATAGCATTCGTCCTGTCAAGTCATGGTCTCGAGTTCCCTTGGCCGTACTTAGCCTCACAGATGTTTTGTCTGCTTCGCTATGCCTCAATTCCTCAGCTATCAGGGTTCTCTGGACCATCCTACATCTGATCGCTCATAACTGGTAAGGCACCTGAAGATACCAGAGTGAATTTTTGGCCCACATCATCTTGCAAGCATACCGCCACTATAGGACAACCTCTCCTATTGCCCGGACTTTGCTCACTAACCAAATTTCCTCAGAATAATCTTCACTGGAACCCCATAGGTGTCCTATTATAATGACTGGTAATTACACAGAGGACGGGTAGACAGTACAGGTTTACCCTCAGACTGTTTCAGGAGGGGTTCTGTCTCACCTCTGGCCTGTGCATCCGAATACTTGTACTTCTCATCACTACTCCAAGTGCCCCCCGATGCCTGGTATGATGAGCAGATACGTCTTTCAGGACTGTCGATATCTCGGATTGTTATTAGGACAACTGGGCAGTGGTCTTCTGTGTTTCAGTACCTGCGTTGCTGCTGATACTTCATCTCCCCAGCCCTTGCACTACCTTCGTTTTTCAATAACTGCCTAGCTTTTCTCAGCTCTCTTTCGAATATTCTCAGGTAATATTTGTTCGCTTCGCCCCAGCCATTATCATGTGCTTCCAATAGCCCTTGATTATAACCGTCGGTATAACCGCTATCTTTTCCTTCACTATATATCCTCCAATCACAATGTGTATATTTATCGATTTTTACATTACCCAATTGAATGGACTCTTCAAAATCAGTCATCTATTCGTACTACCACAATACACAGTTCTCTTGCTAAAAACAATAATGGCACATGAACAGAGATTGCTGGATAACATTTCATAACTGAATCATTATCAAGGACATGTAACGGCGACACGTGACTGTGGCCGGGTAACGGCCATTCTATATAGTCGGCTCGCCACGAGACTTAGATCTCTAGCGATAATCTTACCTATACACCATTTTTACCATCACTGGAGTCCACGTTTGCAACCGTATACCATAATTACCATACGTATGCCTATAAGGCCGCACGCTGGCGTACGTGCCCTTACACTATTATCGCTTTTTCAGTAAACGGATACGTTTCGCTCACGGGATTTTACGAGTTTTACCCCTTTACCGACGCGCCACATCATACAGTCTACAATTGAGATTACAGCCTTAAAAACGACATATCGAAGCGTGATTACTGCAAGAAAGGATATCGATCGTCTCATCATTCAATTCAGCACCCTGATGGCAGCGGAGAAGAGTTCAGAGATCAACTGTCGCACGAGACCCGTCACCGGCGATGACCATTGGCCGCGACTATTCGATCCGGCCAATGAGAGAAACCGAATACGATCGAGATATTTAGTCGAACATCATTCCTACGAGTCAATTGAGTGCGATCAGCAGCCCGAGAAGCTACAATGGACGAGATGCGTCGCCACAATGACGACGATTATCACGAGTACAGGATTCGACCCTACCAACGAGAGAAATCGAATACCATTCCTACAAGTCAATTGAGGGCGATCATCAGTCGGAGAACCTACAATCAATGATGCGAACATACCCCTGAATCGGCAATACCGAGAACCGAAGGTGAAGTCGAGAGACGATTGCGAGTCAGTATAGTTGCGACTACATTCCTTCAATTTGAGCGAAGTGCATCGACTTCAATAGTCGTGTACACCTACAACTCGAGCAACCTCGAAGAAACCCGGAGGACAGCGAAAACAACAAAGGCAATTCGATTAATTCCAACAATTCCGTCGAGACTCAAGTTCACGAGGAAGCCCGCGATCCTGAAGACGAAGACGAAGACGACGACGAAGATGATTCAACCCTCCCAGAACCTGAGGATAATCGCGGTCGAGACGACATCTTGTCAAAGATCACCAAGGACGACCAAAAGGAGATGCTTCAGCAGAATCGGATGCTACTTAAACTCCTATTCGAACAACAAGCCGAATGGAGGAAGGCGAGAACCCGAATGCTTTCCGAACTCGACCGCAGCCGAGCCACCAACTGACCGGAGAATCCCGGAAATCAGTCCAAGATCTTTAAGATGGTTGACCCCTTACGGTACTGCGGCGGAGCGAAAGAGCTGGATAAGTTCCTCGAAACATTAAGATCAAACTTTGCTTCTCATAAGCACCTATTCCCAAGAGGCGATCCTGATCAAGTCAAGTACACAGTCTCCTTTCTCGACACTGGAATAACCACCCAGATCCGACTCAGCGACAGACGGCCAAGGACCCGTGTTTAGAGAATTTCGAACTCTTCGCGAACGAGCTTCAAAGATGTACGGAGACAAAGTTAGGCGCCTCAATTCAGCGACAAAAGCCATGCAGGAGTACCAGCAACTACCAAACGAATCAGTCCGAGTTTATGCCAACCGCTTGAAAGCAAATTGGAGGAGAGCCGGCTGGAACCTTATAGCGCACGAAGTGGTCCTATACGACATGGCATGGGTGGGCCTGCGGCACGCACTTAAGACGAAAGTCAGGCCTTGGATCTCCAGCGGCAAAGAGAGGTTCGACACACTCGACCAACTCTTCGACTGTGCGGCGGCCTCGGAGTTCAAACCGGACGACAAAACGCCCGGAGGACAGCAACAGCAAAGGCAAGCAGGGGAGTTTCAGAAAGGCGGCGATAGGAAACGTAATTTTCGACCATCCATCTCCGAACCTGCGGAAAACACTTCCGGTAATTCCAATAAATCCAACAATACCGGTAATTCAAAATCGGTCAAGTCCAATAAGCCCAGTGGAGGCAGCCGTGCCAACTATATACAGCGCCGTGGCTTTCAAAGCAAGTCTACGAAAGCCGAAAGGCAAACCGGCAATGCACTCGCTGCGGCAGCAGAGACCACTATACCTTATTTGCAACCTTGGATGAGATACAAACGCACCGAATCGCCTTAAAATCAAGAGTCACTCTGGAAGGTCGGGCACTGATGTGAAGCCAATATCTATGTGGCACACAGAGACCTGATTCGGCGCATATCATCCATGAAGTCCTTGTATGAAATATACACGGCAACATGCAGCGAGTCAAAGCACTAATCGACTGCGGTGCAATGAGCATCATTATATCGCCGAGCCTACTTAGGAAACTCGAGACACCATACGAACCAGCATTCACCTTCACCCTGGCCCGGTGATGATGTCTGTAAAGGAGAGCCGAAAGGCAAGTGTCTTGGTTCAGTTTTTTGAATACCTTAAACCGGTTGACGAATGGGAGGTTTTAGTTAGTCGTCCCAATGAAGGTATACGACCTAGTCTTGGGCTTGCCATGGCGAGAAACCCGGAAATCGACTGTAACAACGGTCGATTGACAGCCCTGCGAGCACCAAATGGACCGCAATGAGCGAAGATTCCAGAAGCAATCACACAAGTCTGCCGGAACGCGGTGAGGTAACCAAATATGGTGAGCCTTCTCCGGGTATACAACTACTCGGGGCTACCACATTCGATCATCTCTTAGCTAGTAAGTGGTCGAGGCATTCGCCATATGATTTGGAGAATGTCAAGGGTTGCTGGGAGCATCGTTGGAAGGCATCACCGTAGGTGAGAGAAACCCCAGGATGCTGAATGCGCGAGCAGGAGCAGCGGCGGTAGTTGCGGCAGAAGAGTGACACAGTGACGGTGCTTGAATGACTGCTACCGGCTCGCCGAGACACGAAGGGAGAAACTGGTCCACGGGGCTTGGTCCTATTGTGACGAACCGTCTGATCCAGGTATCCCGGGACCCCTGCCCATCTCCACTCTGCCAAAACACGCTACAATGCAGACAAGGCTAACGAGGATAGGAACAGACATAGTTAACGTGGAGATGGTAACAGATGATGGGGGTCGCATCCCAGCACGATATCAAGATTTGTCGTATCCTCGTGAGATACAAGGACTATGTGGACGTATACAGCAAAGATATGCCAACTCTCGCACCGCACCCATCACGGCATGCAAAGGGAATTCGTGAGGAAGAGCGATTCTGGCTCGAGGAGCGTAGGAAGAGCGTGAGAGGAAATGCCAGGGTACCCGGCCGTGGGGAACCACACAAATTGCGTGGATCTACGAAATCTCAGAAAGAGGGTGTGAGACCAAGAGCTGGGAAAGATAGACAACGCCTGCGGCAGCACCGATCTCATTTGCGAAGAAGGACGACGCACAGCGGCTGTGAGTGGACTACCGAGCTCTCAATAAAGCCACGGTGAAGAACCGATATCCTGTCCCACTGATCTCGGAGATGCTCGACAGGACCTCAGGAATTCCTATCACCTCATCCGAATCAAGGAAGGCGACGAGTACAAAATCACGTTTCGCACCCGGCACGCAGTTCGAGTACCGAGTTATGCCGTTCGGGTTGACGAACGCACCAGCTACCATACTACCAAGTTACAATACCAATTAGAGGAGATAAGTCGTCGGCAGAGCAACAACCTTTAAAGAGAGGGATGACCCTACCAAAACCAAAATCCTCATATACGATGACCCTACCGGAGGTGCCGGAATGAAGGACCTGAGTGCACTTAACGACAGAAAAGTCCAGCGGGACCCAGAGAGCGGGGATAAGCGTACCTAGAGAAGAATCAACATACGCACCTAGCATCCGGAAGATGATAAGCCCACCTAGAGAATACACGGCCACAGCCCAAAGTCAGAGACAACGAGAACAGACCAAGCGAAGTCCGAAAAGGTGAAAAGAAGTCGAAAGGTCAACACGAAGCTAGTCGAAACACGAAGCAAGTCGAAACACGAAGCAGGTCAACAAGAAAGGCCAAAGCAAGTGGAAAAATGAGACGAAAGCAAGTGCAAAAATGAGATGAAAGCAAGTGGAAAAATGGGACGAAGCAAGCGAAGTCGACCAAGACCAGCCAAAAGACAAGTGAAGTTGAAGACCTCCGAAATCCAGAGACGAAGGCTGCCGAATGACGCGTCGGTCAACAAAGAGACATACCGAACGGGATCACCAAAAGTTTACCGAAGTTCATAAGTCTACCGAACCATGACGGCAATCAACAACCTATTTGAGTCTAAATCGTTGACGGAGCAATGAACTTCAAAAGGGGGGATGACTGTGTCAAAAATTAAAAAAATGCGCCCTACCGACAAGCCAAAAGCCCACCGGGATGCAATCTACTGAGACGCACCGAGAAGTCGACCGGCAAAGTCTACCAAATCGACCAAGATTCTACTGAAGCCGCCTAACGAAAGCGCAACCAGAAGTCGACCGTAAAGTCTACCAAATCGACCAAGATTCTACTGAAGCCGCCTATCGAAAGCGCAACCAGAAGTCGACCGTAAAGTCTACCAAGTCGATCAAGATTCTATTAAAGCCTCCTTTCGAGAGCACAACCATGAAGTCGACCGGATGGTCACCGAAGCGGACTTCCAAAGACGACTACCTAGTCAACCAGCATCTGGAAGTCAATGCCACTTACCGATGACTACCGCTTGAGAGATATTCGACGAAGCACTGCACGAAGGCTCAAGAGAGCGCAGGCACGCTTGAACTTGGTAAGTATTACCATTTTAGAGAAACTTACGTGTTAGATATCGACGTATAAGACGCGATTGACATATATGATTGAAGGCTACGACCGATGCCGGAAGCGGAAGCTCCCATCGATGCCAAGTCATGAGCGGAAGCTCTACCCTGATGATTCCGACAAAGACCTACGCCGAGATACGAGCTACGGGAATGATGGTCGTTGGAGCATGGGTTAGGAAGTTGACATAATGGAGGACGGGATCACTGTTGGATGTTTTCTTGTTTCTCTCTTCTCTTCTTCTCTTCTTTGGGTCTCGGCCCGGTACAAATGGCGTCGGCACGGGTTTTTACCACCTGCTAATGGAAGTGGAGTTTCCCCGTGCGCCGGATCCGCCGAAAGGTCGCCATTGAGCTGTACCAATCGGTAGCGGGACTTATGATTTCGTACGAGTACGTACGCGGCGGGAATGTACAATGCTTTCTTCCCTTTCCTTTCCTTTTCTCTTGTACGGTTTATGCAGCCCAGGAGGTCTGCGCCTAAAGAGGGGGATAATGTAACGGCGACACGTGACTGTGGCCGGGTAACGGCCATTCTATATAGTCGGCTCGCCACGAGACTTAGATCTCTAGCGCTAATCTTACCTATACACCATTTTTACCATCACTCGAGTCCACGTTTGCAACCGTATACCATAATTACCATACGTATGCCTATAAGGCCGCACGCTGGCGTACGTGCCCTTACAGGACAAAGCGATAATGATTAATATAGTGTAAAGTTGTTCCATTGGTGGATACGACAAATCTACCACTGGCAGCATGCTATCGATCATTACTTGTTCTCACAATAACACCACTCGGTCTTATCTCTTTCTTAGCAGTCACAATGCCACCCATCTGCCCATGAGTGATATTCTTTCCAATGGTCTGTAAACACAATATCTTCATTCGTAAGTAACTCGCCGTTAACGGCAGATTGTCGATTATAGTCAACCCAAGGTTTCGGCAACTCGGGTTCTTCGTGGAATATCGGATTATTCAAATTGTTTTCAGATTTTTCTAATAACACCTTATTTATCAAACAAATATTAGTATTGATTCAAATTGGAATAAATCTTGGGTATATCCGGCTCCATCGAATATATTGATTGGCATAGAATTAATTCCGTCTGAATATTATAGCAGCCATCAATTCTGTACTAATTGAGTTTTGTTGATTATATTCTTTCTTTCATTCCAGAATATCTGGTCCGTTATAAAATTCCAGAATAGAATTCTCTCATGTTATGGTATTCTGCGGTAGTAGTGTTCGCAACAGGTCGGGGTAACCCGGCAGTGTTCTGGGTTTCGACCGAATGATCGGTTTGGTTTGGTTCCAGCCCAATCCAAAAACACGGCCCGCCCTGTGTTGGCTGGTTGTTACCCGGACCGGACGTAAAACTGTAGGTGTTTGGCCGGGTTAGAACTAGACCGCAGTTCCAACTTTACGGTTCCTACAGCTTTGGCTCAAATTAAGTATTTGAGTTCTCATCGTAGTGTAATATGATCAATATGTAGATAGTACAGTTTGAGTCGCTCGTTTACCTCCTGCTATCAGATTTGTATTTTGACTGATATTCGTTGAGTGGCGGTGAAATAAGGGTATATTTTAAGCATAATTCGTGTGCTTACGATAGAGACTCAACGCATATTGGTTGCATCGCATATCTGGATACAGGAGCTGAAAGAGCGGCTGAAACTGCACAATCTACATATTTCTCATGTCACGATATGATCAGAACTCATATACAGAATTACAACGAAAAATCTGGGCTTCCAAATGCTGGGTTTTGAAGTTGAACCTGGCCCAAATGCAACGGTCCGGGTTTTTCATGTAGTAAAACCGTTGTAATGGTTCGGTTCTGGTTTCAACCCTAACTCGGCACTGTTCTAGCAGGTTGGAATCATTGCTAACACTATGCAGTAGTAACTGGTATCCATAGAGGTAATAGAACCGTAAGATTCAGTTGCTTAGTAAAAGCTAGTACTAATCCGTATTTTGGTCATTTTAACAGGAAAGCTCCTTACTTTTTCAGCCCTTTATATGCCTTGAACTCCTCTTCTTGCGTGTGTTGTATAATATACCCAGGAGTGTATGGTCCTTATTTATTATCCTGTTAGGGGGGTACTATATTGTTAAGTACAGGTACTTTCTTACGGCCCTAGACACTTCTATCATTTCTTGGGAAAAGGTGCCGTTCTCTTATCCACTCGTTTCGAACAGAAGCAGTCAATGTTCTTACGACATTCTTTCCTATCGTGAGGCACAGCACAACCTGGACACTCTCCTGCTGCTTTCCGTCGATGCAACTCAAATACATCTATTCCTTCTGTCTGAGTCTTATATGTCTTGACGGGCTTTTCTTGTTTTTGAACTTTCTTCGCGAAACTTTGCAGTTCTAGACATCGTTCTTTCCATGTTTTCTCGGTAACATCCTTCAAACGCACTTCTGATTCCCAAAGAAACTCTTCACAAACCTGAAGTATTTGATCCTGTTGAGTACTCCCCAAAATCTCTGATGGTTTTGAATCTGAACTGCCTTGGGCAATATCGGAATCCGGAATCTGATTACGCCTACTCGGATGTACTTTATCCCCACTGAACTCATTTGTTGTGTAGAGAGGTACCACCTCACTCAACAGTTCCCTCATTCGCAGGTTATTGATATGAATAAATAGTCCTTGTTTGAGTCCAACAATCGAGGCTAGCTACCAGATGCACTGGGCCACAAAGATATACCGATTTTCTCTGCCAATGACTATAATCATCTCAAGACCATGTACAATGACAACGTGATCATTTTCGAACGTAATTGTCATTCGTATTGTTTGATCAAAAGCAATAGTTTGCAAAGGTGTGGGGCTGCCGCTACAAAAGGCTAATAGATTTTATGTATAATAATAGATACAGGTATCATAAAAACTCAATAATAAATAAAGGTCTTCTTTCGCTGGTAGGTATTTCAGACTGTTCGCTGCAAGAGCTTCTCCTTCTCATTGCCGGAACAATGTGATCTCCGTATACAAACTTCTCAACATATTACGCATGCGCACCCATATGTCGTTTTCATGATTTGGATTGCAATATCCTTTGCGACTTACATTCTTACACGTACACATGCATGCTAATGGCAAGTCGCACTATGAACGCACATGGTAGAGATTGCCACGAATCCCCAAGGTTACCATGTACATGGAGTGGAGGTATTAAAGTGGTACGCTCCTGATAAGAATCAGACCACAACTGTATGATATCATATATCAGATCATAACTTCAACTTGAACATCTTGGGCTTGTATGGTTCAGTAAATGAAACATGTATCTGTACTTGGTTGGAACGTGCTTTCCGTACATGAATACTATAGTAACAATGCATCATAGATGCAATCAGCGACCAACCAATACTATGGCAATGTAGATTAAATGCCACATACGCATTCATGCCAAGGCAGGTCATACTTTGCAGTTGCCATTCTGTCACAACTCAATGTGTGGGGATGCTCCCGGCCTCACATAAACAGCAATTGTCATAATCTCTTAGTCGCACCATGCGTAGGCCGAGGCTATTCTCTTTGGCTGGGGAGTGCCCGAGTTGATCCGCTCAAACATAAGATTGCCTCGCAATTCCACATACTTACATATTGGGTAAAGACTGCCTAGTCTGCTGGGGGAACCCCTCTGCTCCATCAAATCAGACAAATCCCCTCTAGTATCTGGTAATGAATCGGGTTGAAAACAATATGCCCGGCAGGATTATAGTCCTTTCAATCTGGCAGTATTGTTGCATCATCACATCAGCTGCCGCAACGTTTGCTGCAATGAATCCCCTAAGCCTCCGTTTATCCCATCAAGACGTGTCTCACTCATACACCACTAAAGGTAATCGTCACTGGCTAGTTTTGACACACTCCCCAGGGTAGGTATTATGCATGTCAGGTGGCCCAAAAGTTATTTCACTAACAAGTCCGCCTTGAGTTATTCAAACACCATAGATACTATTAGGAGAGAACCCCTACCAACATTCTCGTGATCTTGGGATGCCTTAGCTGTAGTGTTAGCGACGGTTCTGCACATTCACTTCGGGTCTGGATCCAGATCCAAACTGAACTGTTGCCAAATTGGCGGTTTGGGTTGTCAATAAACCCGAGCTGTCAACTCAGGTACAGTTCAATGGTAAACTCCCACCCAGTCTGAACCGGGTGGGTTGTCAGCTGGTCGCTCAGCGGGTCCATCCATAGATTCCTATAAGGCTCCGGTTTTTGGAGTTTGTTAATAATGTCTTATCAAAATCGCATCTTCAACAACAAATAATAGGTTTTTGCTTCTTGTGTAGCTCGCAATATTGATTAATTTAAAATCAGTAATTTACCTTTAATATATTGTATTTTTCGCTATCAGGATGGTCAATAATTGCGTTATGAATGCGAAGATCTGCATGATACCTTGCTTACCCAATATGAAACAATTCAAACTAGTGACCCTGCATTGACGCTTATTTTCAGGACGCAGCAGGGAGCATGACGCTGTAGTTTTTGCCAGTAAAGACTGCCAATATTTGATAAATGGATATCTGCAACCAATTGGAACATAAAGTACCCAAGATGTGAAGCTGAAAATGATTGACGCTCCGCTGACACACATTCTCAGGATGCGGCAGGGAGCATGTCGCTGTAGTTTTTCCCAGTACAGGCTGCCAATATCAGATAAATGGAGATCTGCAACCAATAGGAACATAAATTACCCAAGATGCAAAGCTAAAAATCATTGATGCTCAGTTGACGCTCATTCTTAGGATGCGGCAAGGAGCATGTCACTCTGGTTTTACCCAGTAAATACTGCCACAATCTTATAAGTGGATGTCTGCAACCAATTGGAACATAAATTACCCAAGATGCGAAGGGAAAAATTGTTGATGCTCCATTGACACTCATTCTCAGGATGCGGCAGGGAGCATCTGGCTGAAGTTTTTCCCTGAACAGACAGCCAATATCTAATAAATGGATGTCTACAACCAATTGGAACATAAATTACCCAAGATGCGAAGCTAAAAATTGTTGACACTCCGTTGACGCTCATACTCCTGATGCGGCAGGGAGCATGTCGCTGTAGTTTTTCCCAGTAAAGGCTGCTAATATCTGATAAATGGATGTCTGCAACCAATTGGAACATAAATTATCCAAGATGGGAAGCTAAAAATTGTTGGCGCTCTGTGGACACTAATTCTCAGAATGGTGCAGCGACCATGTTGCTGTCTCCATTGCCAATAATAGCGGCCAATCAATAGGTTATGCATAACAGTGACCAAATGACTGTTTAATTACCATACTTACAAAACCACAAATTGTTGATGCTCCGTTGACACTCATTTAATTGTATTGTCCATTCAACATCTGCTGCCATCGATAATAGTTGTCATCATAATTGGAACTTATTGGTAGTCTTTCTGACAGATTGAGACTTGGCCCTGTGGCAAATCCAAGCGCAGTAACATTCTTGCACTGATTGCTCTCCCACAACTAAAATTTATGTATCTTGCCAAAAGCTTCAATGCGCCTGCTATACATCTGTTTATCAATCATATTCAAAACCTACTGCTCACCATTTGCCCATATTATATCTCTAACAACAAGTCTCGGTCAAGATACATAAAGAAGCTCATCAAAAATTGAGGCTTTCTGCCCTACTGTTTCTTCACTCCCTTATTCCTGCTCGTTTCGAAAGCACTGACCATCACCAATACCCTTTCAACCTGTTCCTTTCAATTCTGTGTGGGCCAAATCAATCCTGGAATATTTCGGGCGGTGCTTATATCCCACTGCTCTGGGCATTCCGGATGCTCCATTCGACTCTCTTGCTCCATATCAGATTCAACAGCCGCCGGACAATCGTCTTCGCTATCATTTCGATTATCTAAGTCTCCATTCCAGTTAAACCAATCTTCAGTGTCCCAAATGGTGTGAGGTTCGCTATCCTCACCAGTTTCGACTGGATGACGGTGGATTGATCGGATTCTGCTGACATTTAATGGTTGAGTTCGTCCTCCAGGGAGGTTCTTTGCAGACAAAGGTCGTGGCAATGGAGATCTTTCTGACAATTTAAATGCAGCAGCACCATCATGGTGAAAGAGTGACCATGATGCTCTGATGATCTCTTCAGTGTCCGAAATATATCCTAACGCGGTCATCAGCTTGTCTTGAGTGTGAGATCCCTTCTGTGTAGCACATAGGTGTTTGCTGCCCTGCCACATCTCCAAAATGTCGTGAACCTTGGCCATTTGGTGCAATTTCCTATCCTGCATCTGTTTTTTCATTTCTGAGTCGTTTTCTGTGTTCGTTGTATCCTATTCTGCGTAGGCTGCTGACAAAATCCCATTATTGGCATGAGCAAACTGCCTTACAATGGCTTTTTTGCGAAGGGTCTCGCATGAGGATTTTGACTGCCTCCAGCCGATGACATCTCGGCGAAAGGAAAAACTGGTCACCACTCCAACACCATGTGGTATGATAGAGAATATCTCGCGCACCTGATTAGAGAGATTGGCGTACTTTGTGTGTGTTTTATACTGTTGACGCCACCAGTCAGTTCTGTCCGGTATCCAAAATGTACTGCAAATGTCCATTGGGTAGGTGTGGTAATCATTGAGATTTCGATTAATTTGCCCCCAATTGTTTACTGCTTCAGGAGGGAATTTCAAACGGAGCCTGGTGGCGGTCATTATGGGTGCTGCGCCATTGCTTTGTCCGGTTGTTATCTCAGCCATATTGTTAGGAGTTATGTATTCTTCATCATCGCTGAACAAATCATATAGATCAAAGGATGATTGACAGGTTCCTGAAGCCATTACAGAGGGGATGAAATTGCTGCTCGGTAAACTTGCGAGTGTATTGACTAGCACACATCGATGTTTGGCACAGTATTCATTCTCCACCTACTTTACAAAGGCTTCTGGCAGTTGGGTAGTATAGGATGTCTCGTCCTCAGGATTCATATCCGTTTCCATGGCCCACTTTCTAAACGATCAAAACTTCCGAAAAGGATTGAGAATGTGCAGAAATGAGATGTATACCTGTTGTTGGAGTCAATTCAGCGTAATATTTGGACAGCTTCTGTCGAGCTAACTTCACGGCAAAGAACAAGTCTTCCTTCCTTTGAATCTTCATCGTACCAAAGCTCCCATCACGCAATCCATATGATCGAACATGTCATTGTACACTGTGAAAACGTGATGTAATGTCACTGTACGCCTCTTCAACATCCACAGTGTCTAATATTGGAATGGCCTCAATTTTTCCATGACATACTTCAAAATGGTCCATTCATTTTGTATTGTGAAGAGTGCCCAGTAATAACTGTATTCGGAAATTTGAAGCCACTCGCATATGAATTCCCGTAATCGGTAGGCGTGCTCGAGCAACGCCAGGTTACAGTTCCAACATGTCTTCACATCCATAATCAGAAATACCATGATGCGGTCTTTCGCTGTGTGTCAGTCAATGAATGCGTTTCGACAACCTGGTGTCAGCATAATCAATACAGCAAGCATTCTCTGCTATATGAAGGTCAATTTCAGGACTTTCAAAATATCATGCAGTACGTACTGTCTCAATTATCTTTGCTACACCTGGTCTCGTTGCGGACACCTTATTGATTCTAGCATTGCCCTCTTTTCGAAGTCTTTGAGTTTTCCCAATGTCTCTGCTTTCATTCTCTCCAAATTGCTGATCGTGCTCATGGGCTTTCCAAGACTTGGTGCAGCCTTCTACACCGAGACTGCTCATGAATGCACCTAAAGCCAGCTGTATGATATGCGCCATACATGGTATGTGATTCCTCAATGCAGGCTACTCGATTCCAGAGACCTCAAGTGCTGAGTACATCTCGCGTGGCATTGAGTAATTTGCGGAAGCAATATCAGTCATAATACCCAGCAAATGCCTGTCAGTAAGCTCAAAACGATGAAGCACATCCTTCAAATGTATGGCTACCCTTGCTACAGTATGTCGGCCCTCGACCTATCATCCTCAATGAGCTTTTCAAATGGGAAAAGAACAGGCTGTTAACCTCATTGATAGCAAGTTGAACTTCACACAATGGCTAATTTCGATTCATATAGTAACCAATGACCGACATTATGGCTACTTTGTTCGTTGATGTCAATCCGTCCAAATCAAAACAAACTTTAATTCGTGATGGCAATTGCTTCTTAATTGCATCAACGGTCAGTTGATATTCCCTCCGACATATGTTGCTAAGAGTTGTAACGGACGGCAGCACTAGGTCATCGTGTGATGCCTGATATGACGATTGTAGCTCCAGATTTGATATAGCATTCCATGGATCATAAGCCAAAACAAATCCTTACATGAGGTAGCGATTCCACGTGTCTTTGTGAAATTTGGAAGTTTCAAAGTCTTTAGCTTCCAGTTTGGAAAGTTTTGCCTGTCATTTCGGTCAATATGGATGAACCTGGACAACAAATATGATTCTCCTCTGCAAACTTACTATTGTGATTCCTCGACTTCCTTGCCTCTTCAGGACGGCCCAAGCTGTTTCATCGACCATCAAACTAGTCAATTCACTGACCTCTGAGTCTGTTAATTCATTTAACTTTGCGATGTGAGCTTTTGCCATCAACTGTTTCCCCATTGAGCTGGTCCCATATTCTGATGGATGGCGAAGAACTTGATGACAAATGATACATATAATACCAGGGCTGCTGGTCTCCTCAATTCTGCAGTGTAAATTGTATTGCCACGAAGGCAAATGTCTGGAATTATTACAAGCAATAGGCCACTTCGAGCCTATATTCATTGAAGCCCAACAACCATCCATGATGGTTTGCAAAGTAAGGTCGCTCAAATTACGAATAAAGATATGTTCATTTTTGGAAGAGATCATAACCTCGACCAATGAGGTGTTCAAAGATGTGGAATCTGACATGGTGGTAGGAATTAGAAAACCATGTAATGCGACTGAAGAGACTGCCGAAAGTAAAGATACAGTAAAGAAGACTGCGGGTTCTTAAATAGTGACTCAAAAGCTACAAACAAAAAAATCAAATCTGTACGACATTGCATGCATATTTGTGAAGTTGTATACAAGGACACATTGCAAAGACTGACCGCGTAAAACTCGATTTAGGAACAGCACAATGCAGTTTTTTGCTGTGCGCCTTTCTGAGCCTCCGCTTAAACTGTTCATGCTCTGTAGGCACTCAATTGTAGGAGGCAGACGCGATATCATCACTACCATTTTTGCTTATAAACGATGCTAATACGGTCAATGTGGGTTATCTGCGTTCAATTCCCGTTAGATTATTCAAGATGCAAGATCAACAATTGTTGACGCTCCTTTGATGCTCCATTGTCGCTCATTTTGGGACATGGTTACGATTCTGTCGTAATTGTTTAGGCCTAAACAGACGGCTGATAGTTTGATCAAGGATCAATGTAGTCGCATAGCCCCTTGATTTTCCAAGATGCAAGGCCTAAAATTGTTGATGCTCCATTGACACTCATTTTTAGGGCATAGTGATGATGTCGTTGAAAACATTTCTGCCTAGAAAGGCGGCAGATAGTTGCATTATGGGTTAATGTTGCCGCACAGCCCTTCTATTGTCCAAGATGCAAGGCCAGAAGTCGTTGACGTTCTGTTGATGCTCCATTTGAGGATATAGTAGCGATGTTGTCGCAATCATTTTCACCCAGAATTGCGGCTGATAGTTCGAATATGGCTAAATGATGCCACCCAGCCATTGCATTTTCCATCGTGCATGGCCAAACGTTGTTGAAGTTCCATTGACGCTCATTTTTAGGACATATTAGCGATGTTGTTGCAACCATTTTTGACTAGAAAGGCTGGCAATAGTTAGATTATGAGTGAATGTTGCAGCGAAACCCTCTGGATTTGCCATGATACAATGCCAAAAATCGTTGATGCTCGATTGATGCTCATTTTTAGAAGGTATTAGGGATATCATTCGTATCATTTTTGCTCACGAAGGCAGCCGATAGAATGATTATCGGTTAACGTCATTCTCTAGCCCTTAGATTATTCAAGATGCAAGACCAAAAATTGTTGATGCTCCGTTGACGCTCATTGTTAGGAGGTAGTAGTGATATCGTCTCTAGAATATCAACCCATAAAGGCCACCAATATTATGATTATTACTAAATGCCATTGCAGAGCCCAGTGATTATCCAGGATGCAAGAGCGGAAATCATTGATGGTCTGTTGACGCTCATTTCTATGATGGGGTAAAGAGCATGTCGCTTGCCATTTTACCTATTAAGCTGGGCAATAATTCTTCTTTGGATGGATGCGACTATGTAGCCATTTGATTGCTGAATGGGTAAAACTATAAATTGTTGACGCTCCATTGACACTCACCTTTGAGCTCATATTAGAGGCATACTAACAATCATTGGGTGCTCAACAATTGTAAAAAAAATGCATCCAGACTTTATTGGCAGCCAGTATACTGGTTCTATGTATTATCATTTGAATCCAAGATCTTCCAGACAATTCAATTTCTGAGCCACTGCTATATACGTCATTTGCATCATCAATGACGTAGGTCCATCGCATATCAGCGCTTTCGGCTGGCACTTTATGGCATGAAAATCCATGTATTATTTTTAGATATTTATAGCCCAATGTTCTCACCATTCCTTATCCAGCTCATTCTTCTCCATTTCCATGACATACCATAAGCCATTTTCAATATCTCAACTGTGTGCAGGTGTTCTGAGCGGAGTGTTATGTAGTTTGCTACATGGATTATTGCAGCATGACGGCTACCATCTATCCAGGTTTCGGATGTGCTTTGACTGCTCCTTCCATTAGTTGTGTGACGTTACTGACTTGAACTTTGTTAGTACATGTCGTCTCAAGTTTAGGTTGCGCTTTATCATATACCTGTAACAGGCCACACCATATACATGTTGTTGTTCATCACTAAACATGAATTGGAGTCTAGAACAATTGCATGGCCCGTACGACCCTTGCACACACACTGACCAATATTCCGGTCTCACAATTTAGTCACTCAAATCCAGAACAAGCTGACAAGTAACAAAGTAGGTACAAATTGTGTTTACCCGAGATATGTCATCAACAATACCTGCTTTGCTATCTACTGCTCCACTGACACAGGAGCTATCACCATGTCGTCGTCTGAATTGGATTTATATATGGTAAATAGGTAAGGATGCTATATTCAGGGGTGAAGCTTACGGGTTGAACTGGGTGCGAAATCTTCATCTGTGACGAATTGGACACCACATCAGGCATCAGAGATAGTGTCTGATTGTCTGCCTGCGGTGTTTCTGAACCCAGCCTCATTTGACTACTTCACTGTCGAGACGTCACTTGCGGCATTTGTGATTGTCCGGGGACGATATCAAGAGCCTGCATAAGCTATCCAAATGTTGTCAGTGATGGTGTCGCTACATTCATATCTGTGTGGGGCTTCACAACTGCCGGAACCTTCAATTCAGTCGTCCCGTACCTCATATCTCTCTCACCAAAGTAGTTGACCGCGTCCACCCATCCCAGTAGTGTCAGTTCATCTAGCCTCATCTGCTTCTGCAAAAAGCTTTCCATGCGGTGCTGTACTGTTTTGGAGATTGTGCCCATTACCCAGCAGGATTGGTCATCTTCGCTCAGCTTGCCAAGCTCTTTGTCTTCTTCATCCTCATCCTCGTCTTCCCCATCCTCCTTATCTTCGGAACTTCGAAGATCACTTAGACTGTCTCTGATAACATTCAAGATCTCCTCAAATGTTGTTTCATGCTTTGTGATTGTCGATCGTGCTGTTTCAACATTTCTCATATGTTCCTGCACATGCATAACCGCTTTCTCTGCATCTTGAACTTGCTTTGTTGCCACTGCCGTCTCTCTATTCACATAATCCTCAATCCATTTCTCTTTGTGTTCATTGTTCAAAAAGTGCATTTCCCACCTTTTCTCCACCAAAAGCTTCTTTTAAAATCGTAAGTTGCACATTGCTCCCACCTCTCGGACCGTTTCTTCCTCCAAGCCACTCTTGCCTTCAATTGCTAGACGACATTGTAGTCTGGATTGCTTGGTTGAGTTGCCCTATTTGCCCGGTGGAAGTGTCAAAAGGTACTTTTTTGGAGCATTGACCATTGTGTCTTGAGTTGACCTTGTTGCTGGGCGAGATGATGGATGTTGCATGATATGGACCACATGGATGCAAGCTGCGTCTTTTATGTCAAGGTAGGGATGTTTGATCAATCTGAACAAAGCAAAATCAGCGTTTTGACCATCACTTCTTTGGAAATAATCCTGCTAACAGTACATTACAACTTGATGGTTAACATGTGATTCTTATAAGATCCTGGCGATGTCTTGAGACGCACATCACCAGACGTCCTATCTGTCAAAGAACATCCTTTCTTTCACTATCAAACATTATATATCAGCTGCCGTTCATTACGATGTATCCCTGTACACAAACATTTAATATCGGACCGACTTACTGCAAATTGTGGGACTGTTGGAATCCGCTGCTACTATACGCAGTGCAGTTATACGCAGCCGTATTCAGCTTGAATTGAAGGTGCATGTTGGCTGTTACTCATTCCATTTTGACTTGTAGCTAACTATATAATCTTCAGAACTTCCCTCTTCTTTACATGATCATCTTCCTCACCTTTCCACAACAGCCAATCATGGCTCCAGAACCACCTCAACCATGTGCGATTGCAGCCGAATTGAGCCGAACAACAGCCGCTTCAACCACTGTGCCACCCGGTAAGACACAGTGGCCACGTTGACACCAGTTGGTCCACCGCGACACTGCAATTGTAGCCACTGACAATACAATGCAGCGCACACATGTAAAAATGGTAATTAAAACTGGAAGCCCCAAGAGTTAGAAGCACCATCCGATCAGATGTGAGTCAATCCATATCGAGGTAGACGACGGTCAACTAACAATACAACGCACAGCTGGGGTACATAGAGAGCTAGGTGCCAAATTTATTGCTGCCCGTAACGGGAAACCTCTCTGTTCGAACGAGGTATTTGTCCCAACAGTCTGCGAAATTGAACATCACAATGTTCTCAGTTCTGGGATTTTCGCAGACTAATTTCATGATAAATGTCCCCGGAAATGGACGAAACAGGCTTTAAAGACATTAGGGGAGGCTACAGAGTCGTATATGGCTGAGGTAATAGCCGAATCTCACTTTTGAAGCTGCAACTAATTTCTTGTAGGTTTTCAACATGTCAACTGCTATGGCAAGACAAGAAGGTGGGGTACAGCTTGAACAGTCCGACAAGCGTCTTGCCTTGAATATGGCCAAAATGGCCAAAGGAGGGTTTTCGCCCACCCCAATAGAGGAAACGCAACAACTAATCAAGAAACCTCGCACTGAAGTCCAAGAAGAGAAGAAGCGGATTGTTGTGTTTCCCAGGCATAACAAGGTGAAGGCTGGGATAGAAAGAGACCCGGCAATGGTTCGTGAAAATCAACCGGCCGGGTACCTTCCTTGCCAAAATCGCCCAGGAAGTAATCCACAGACACACTGGAGTTGCAAAGGCACAGGTGCACCGCAACCGTGACAGGTGCCACCTCGGCCGGGAACGACACATACACCATCTGATGACAAAGAGAGAACTCAAACCTCCGAAACAGAAAGTGTGCCACCGGGATATGTTCATATACATACTCCGATTCCCAGCGCTCGATTATTCAATTTTGATCCATATGCCAGGGATTACATGCGCGATAAAGATTTTATTCCAGATTTTCTAACTGATGAAGGTCCATCCACAGGTTAGTACACTATTAGCTGCATGGTAATGCAGCTGTCAGTCATTTTGTCAAGGACAGCAGCCTTCTAAGTGAACCTGACAGCGAAGATGAGAGTTGACTGAACGGAACGGGATTTTTGTGTATTATCATTATATACAATTAACAGACACTTTATAGTATATTTTTAAGGGTATATTTATATGCATCATTAAAGAACAATGTAGTAATAAAGGAGAATGTACATGAACAGCACAGAACGGCTGCCACAAGACCACGATTCATATCCTATGCCAACGTAAATGGTTCCATATTGCGGATAAGCCCGTGGCAAAATGGGAGTCAAGGGAGCATCAACGATTATTGGTCCCATAAGTCAGGTAACTGAAAAGTGAATTAGGCATTGTTATATATAATCACAGTATTGGCTGCCTTTATAGGCAAAAGAAAGAGCTACACGCTCCATGCCCCATCTTGTCATTGAGCGTGAACGGAGTAGCAACAATTTTTGGTCTTGCATCGTCAGTAATCGATTTGGCGAATGATCGCAGACATCTATATACCGGGAATTGACAGCCTTTATTGGCAGATAAGCAAGAGATGATCCCACGACAGCCTCCCAGACAATCACAATTTAGTTCATTATACAAGCCGCAACTCAGTGATGCTGAGCGTTTTAGCCTGAATAACCAGTCACAACTTTGTATATAGCCATTAATGGCCACATGGCGCTTTGATTAACCATGATGCAAGCGCAATAATCATTGACGTTTCATTGACGCTCGTTTTCATGATCGGGCAGGGAGCGTATTGCTATCTTTTTGGCCTATTAAGGCAGCCAATACTTTCGGTATGCATTAAAATGGCCAAGTCTCTGATCAATAACCTAACTTTCAAGACCACATATCATTGAAGCTCTGTTGATGCTCAGTTTCAGAATCGTGCAGGCAGTGTATCGCTTTCTCTTTTGCCTATAAAGGCAGCATGTACATCATTTGTGAACGTCTGTGGCCAATTGCCATGCAGAGTTACCATGATGCAAAGCCAAACATTGTTGACCCACTGTTGATACTCATTTTCAGAATGGGGCAGGGAGTGTGTCACATTCTCTGTTGCTTATAAATGCAGCCTATACCTCATTTATGAATGTCTGCATCCAATTGCCACTCAGATTACACAAGATGCAAGACCAAAAATCATTAACTCACTATTGGCTCTATTTTTCAGCATGGGGCAGGGAGCTTGTCTCACTTGTTATTGATTATAAAGGCAGCCAATACATCAGACAAGGACAATGATATACCAATGTCAATATTTTGCCATTACCGATAGGATATCTGAATATGACCATAAATAGAAAAACCCGAAAACCAGAACGGGAGATTTGAACTGACGGGTCTAGCCAAACCCAGCAAAACCTGCAGGTTCACAGGTACGTGTCCGGATTTGCCCGCCAAGATGCAGCGTGTTACCCAGACCCATTGCTAACACTACTCAGCTGCGATGACTGCCATTCCGCATTTGACATTGGCCCCAAAGATTGGCGACTGGAAATTGATCTCTGCGTATTCAGCATACACATTATAGCGCAAGGTTTCGACTCCCTTGGTCATTTGATAATAGGACATATTCTGTTTGTAGTTCATTGACGTGTAGGCATCCACCAGTTGAGGCATTTCTTGTTGAACATGGACCAATTTTGATATGAATTTTAAAACGAGAACTTCCCTTCCATCCAAGTCTGCAGTTAATCTATGGTACAACTTGACTGCCCATATGGGAACCTGTTCGTTCATAATTGGATCGTATACTGTGAAGATTGACTGGATAATAGAAACTACTAGATCTTGGAATGATCATGGAGAATATTTTCTTAGTGGAAAGTGTCTTTCTTAATACAGGGGAATAAAGTAGTACAATTGGTACATTTTGAAGGAATAATATTTCTTTAATATATATATTGGCTAGATTTCTGAAAATATACTGTGCATATTTTGTACATTATACTCAGCCTGACTATATGTGTATTTTCAAAACACACTTGCTTAATACATTCATATTTGCTATTGTTAATAATGTGGGGAAAATAACCTTATACAATATATAAGAATATAGACAAGATGTCATCAGGTAATATTTCACTATTCCCCCAGTATGTAATTTTTATTCATTATATTCAAATTTTTGCAGTACAAGAAATAGCTCAATAGCAATGTTTAATACAAAGTACCAATGGTAGTATACACTATGTATAAACAATATTGGTGTCTTTAGTGAGTGTTTGCTACTATTGCAGCCATGGCTCCAACTGAACTCTTCTTGGAATATCCAACAGTAATTGACTAGATAATGAGTCAATAACATGCAAACTAGAAACAGTATATCCAGAAGTGTGGTGGTGGGTTGATAGATACTAAAGTTGCTGCTTGCCTGACTTCTACAACTCTTCACCTCTTATATATTATCTTCCCTGTGCCTTACTCTTTCTGCTCCCATTCAAGCCCAACTCACACTCTGATTCAGAGCTGGCTGAAGACAAGGTATTTCAAATACCTTAATCTCCACACAGGCGGTGAAGCCGTCTCCAGCACTAGTATACGTATAATGCAATACACATCCGTTTATCTACTTCTCTCTGTATATCTAGTCTGACACGGCTCTGAAAGCGGCTCATGACATTGTGAACATGTTCAACCGGTCACTGAACGTTTGCAAAATGAGCACAGATTTCTTATGGTTTTTTGGCTTGCTCGTCACCATGGGGTTCAGCCTCGTGGTGAGCGATTGAAGGATGCTGTGATTGGATCAGCGCGCCATCGAATGGCGATGAACTAAAATAGAAACCCGGCCAAACCCGGTGATACTGCTGACGCAACTGCGACGACGCGCTGTCCATTATGTACATTTCGTATCTCTATATAAACTTATCCCAATATCGTTGCAATTTCGAGTTTTTATCTGTCTTTTGAATCTCCCACAAGGACCGCTGTTGTGGCTGACATCGCAAGAAAACATTGCCATTGCGCTCTTTCAACACTATAATAATGGATACCAATCGACAGATAACAGAAGTCATCCTGAAGACCGTGGCTATCCACTTCACGACTATTGCGGCGGTCGGACATCTGAACTCACTATTGCAGGTATCTATCTATCGATCTGTTCACCTTCCACTCCAAAGTCATTGCTTACACAGTCATCACTTTTACGCTCGATTATACACGTAATTAATGATGATTGTATAGATCAGATCATGCCTCTTTCTACGAATATTGGCCTTCGCCTTGTTCCCTCTTCTCCTGCCGATGCAATTGCTGCGTGGCATATTCGCTGCATACCAGTACCATCGCACGCAGCATCAATTCCCCGGGATCGACTTCTACACCTCCGTAATCCTCGGAATGCATGCGATCATACCGGACACTGATGACACAATACCGTTAAGAATGCTTGTAATTTCTGATCTTCAACGGGTGACTGGCAGTCGTCGGACGTCGATCTGGTATGGCCGAGTGGTGGTGCTGTTGGTATTTCTTGTCCAAGCAGTTACTTCCAGTTTCCTCTTCGTTCGTCGGCTCCATGTTCAAGGCGGTCATTACTGGATGACAACAAGAACGGAGCAATCGCTCTCTCTGGAACAGTGGCGGGTGTTCTCTCCCTATCGATTCAATTATTGAATATTACGTGGGAAGTAAAGCCGTTTCACACTCAGCAATCCCATGCGATATTTCGTCATGAATGTCAGTTTAGTAACGTCATCAACTTTGAGATACTCCCTGCTATATGGATTCATACTAAAATCGGCTATGGTGTCCTCCGGTCCTGGGGTATGTTACATTGGCTGCATGGGGAAGAACCGCTCTTGGTAGTTTTCGGGGTTATATTTGGGATTGTTTGCATTCATCTTAATATGATTTCAATATTACTTTCTAAAAATATGGAACGGTTCCGTCTAACTTGTTTCACGATTCCATATTTAACTTACTCTGTCTGTACAGTTTCAATTTTATTCTCTGAGCAACCGGATTTTGGGCGCTAGAAAGATCCGCTAGCAGATAAACTGTGGGTGTTTTAGATTCAAATTGTTCTGTCCTTTCCAGAGATGGAATGTCTCTTATCTCTAGGATAGAGGGAATGCATTACCACTAGATATCCTTTCTATCATTGTCAATACAATTACCAAAACAGAAAGAATGAGATATATCCTTCGTCTGACCCTTTCTATTTTGAATGCTATGAGTATACCAGTAGTATTTCAGTCTAAGAGTTTATCCTTTGGCCAGTAGCAGACCCATGAAAGGGCCCGCTTTCGCATGTGCTGCACCTTGTCGCTTACCAGAGCACGGTTTGTCAATCTTCAACAAGTCTACCTGTACAAAATGAAATATTACCGACGGTAAATCAATCTTCAGCAAGTCTACCTGCACATAGTGAAACACCAGATAGCCCTGTTGTGGGTGATCTTTATGGAGGTTCGTGGTTCTGGGAATTGATCGTTCTTATTTTCCTCCTTCTTTTGATGTCCAACGCGTGGTTCATTTATCTTACATGGGTATAAGGTATCAATAATCTTCAGATTATGCAGGTATGCCTAATTTGGACTCCCATGGATGGTTTCGCTTTGATGCTGTATGCGACCTTGTGCGTTTCTATTCACGATCCTAGAATCCCTCTCCCTGCAGTTTGGATGGGTTTTGACCAGATGCCTTATTGGACACCGCTCGTTATTCGTTGTGCTGTGTTAGTCTTTCTGTTTCGTTTATCGTTATCTACTCCCTTTTATGTTTATGGTTGGTCGTGGGTACTTCTGCTTCCGTACAGGTAGTCATTGGTCGTAAGTGCAAGCGCATGTGCAATGGAGGGCCTAGACTCGATAATTTTCTTTATTTTCACGATAGTTAGAGAAAATTGTACGTCGCTGTTTGAAGTGCCTTCGCCGAATCCCAACCCAGCACTTCCGAGTATAGCTCTTCCATTAAACAAGAACCATTTCCATGCAAGGGCCTAACCATACGAACCTTACACTTATTGATAGCAGGTAACACAAGGTGAGTATTTTTACATTGTTACAGGAGCTGTGGGTATCTGAGTCATATATCTTAGAGATGTAACTTTAGACGGTGAAGGCAGCAATACAGAACACAGAATAAGGCAGGTCATTGTCCCCCGTGAGTGATAAGTTTCGGCTAGATAAATGTAAATTAAAATTATAGAGCTAAAATTTCCTATTCTAGTACTAATATTATGGCAAGTATAAACCGAACACCATACCTATCCTATACATGAGTCTTTTTGGTCCAAGCCCTGTAGACCCAGAAGTCCTACAACCAGTCTATCACTTAGGAGCCCCCAACGCCTCTCCAGAACAATCAACACTCCTTCCCCCAAAACAACCTAACCCCACAATTATAATCTACATGCTCTCGAATTTATATTACTTCTAAGTTCTCCAGCAGCTGATAATCTAGCTATAAATGTACTATCAAAAGCTGAACGAAAACGATAACGTATTTTACCGGGTGACCGCCTATGACCAGGTAACCGACCACCTGCGGATGGTATTTATTGACCCAAATGACCTGTCTTAACCACTCTCCCTGACCTAGTCACTACTGGGGGTTGACTACTAACTCCTTCTCTCCCTTTTCCATGCTCCATAGCATCCTCTAGGTCCAGCATATCACCAATATATACAACAGAGTCCTCCTCCCCCCCATTCTCCTCCTCATCCCACCCCTTTCCACCCACCATATCTTCTTCCTCATCCTCCCAATCACTAAGCACAGTTACAGGTACCTTCTTTGCATCTATGATCTTCTTTTCCGCATGTTTAGAGCTCTTTGACCCTGCTCCCAAGGATACTACCTTTGGTGCAGACTTTTCTTAGCGCATTTTGGCTTTGGCCACTTTTTCTCTGTCTAGCCTCTCTCTTTCTTCCCTGAGCTGAACCACATCCTCAGGTGTATACACACGAGCTTTACCAACGTGGCAGTGGTTCTTTGCTGCTACTGCAGTGGTGTCCTTTGCCTCTGAGCGAAGTGTTCTCAGCATTTCATCTCCTAATTCCTTATCTCCAAGTGCATCCTGAGCTGACCTTCCCAGCTGTCCAATAAGAGCCTTCAGCTTGAGAGAGGAAGGTGATTAGTGAGTGACAAGGTGAAGTGCACTGCAGGCTATTCGGCTTACAGCTCTGGGCTTTCTCGGGGTTGCACTGTGGAGTGGAGTGGGAGTGGCTGGAGGGGATTCAAATCGAGTGATATTTCGTGACTGCCGAAGAAAAACCTTGTGTGGGTTAAGAGGCCAGATCCCAGTTGCCTCAAAGGCACTCAAGATGTTGTTCTTGGTATATGCTGCAGCTCTAGCATGTGTGACAAGTCTGTAGGAAAGAATTAGAGTGGAGTATAGAGTGATATAGCAGGTAGACTTACTTATAAAACTGTCCTTTCTTAATTGCGTTCCCTTCTTTTCTAACCCATATATCCAGCTCATTGCTATAGCAGCGGGAAACAGGACCAAACAGCCCAACATCTAGAGGTTGTAGGATGTGTGTAGAGTGTGCAGGAAGGCAAATAGGGTGAATATTTCTTTTCAAGCAAAAATCGAAAAATTGCCATGTGAGATGAGAGCCATGGCCATCAATGATTAGAATCCGTGGCTTGCCCTTTTCACTGTAATAGTTAGCATAAGCAGGAGGTCAATCCAATGGTACAAACATCTTAGTAGTATATTTCTCAAAGTTCTGTTCCACCCATTCCAGTCCCAATTCATTGTCAGTCCAGCCTTTAGTTGACCATGCAAATATTGCTTCCTCTTTATCTTGCACACCAGCATGCCATCCCAGTAGATGCTTTCCCCCCTTGTAGATATACATGGGTGGTATAACTCTACCATCTGCAGCAATACACTCTATAACTGTAACCATTTTGCAATTTCCATACTGGGTATAGTTACGATTCTTTATACCTCTACGGCATATAACCTTTACTTTGAAAGCCTGACCAAGTAGAAAGCCCTTTTCATCCATGTTGTAAATGTTTTCTGGTTGTGCATTGAGCTTTCTGACAAGTTTTCCAAGCTACAGTGACCAGTATTAGCTTAAAATAAATGTATAGACTAAAATGATATACCTTGCGAAAAAAGTCCTTTAAAATTGCAGGATCATTTGCATTAGCCCTTTGTCGATCTGGATGTTGGCTGAACTTTGCAGTGACTGCAGGATGGCACTTCAGAAAGTGTGTCATCCAGTGCTTACCAAGTTGTCATCGCCAATGTTGAGGTAAAAGGGACATCGCAAATGCCTTAACCATCTTTGCTTGCAATGGATGTCCCAAGTCATCTACAGTCTCACAAAACCTAACAATTGATTTCTCCTCTTCCAGAGTAAGCAGCTGCTCCATCTTATGTACTGCACTCCTTGGCTGTGCTCCTCTAAGTCGGGCTCGCAAGGTTCCATATGGTACACCATATGTTGAAGCAGCAGCGTGGAGAGATGGTTCAAGACCTGAACGGTATGCATGTTTGGCTTCGCAAATGTCATTCTCTCTGTCAGTTGCTGCATCTCTGCACTTCACTCTGCCCATGGTTGCGTTGTTGCAGGGAGAGAGTGAAAATTGAGTTTCTGTGCGGGGTAATTAAGCACCCCTCTCGGGCGCTTGTGTGCTTTTTTGCGTGATCGGTTGCTAGGTCGTGGGCAGTTACACCATAAATTACGTTAGCAGCCGAGACCACCAATCTATACATCTTTTCAAACCAGCCGTGATACTACAAGACCAGAGCCAAAATAGCCAAACACAACATGGCAGCAACGAAGAATACTTGTGCAACATCCCTAGCGATCCAAGGCAGAATGGAGATGTTCCCAATGCCTTCGTTAGGACAAATGGATATCGGATTGTAGTACCCGCAACCTTCGAAACTGCGCGGAGCGCCAGGTGGTTTGTGGGTGAAACTAACACTGGACAGAGATATGTAAGGCGGAACACACGTACACCGATAGTGTAGAGTTACTTGTCACCATGATATCGTGATCGTAATCTCAGACGACGTGTTCCTATGCAACGGTAATCAGCAAAACAGTTCACAAGTGCGCGAGAAACATACTTACACTAATATGCTCATGTAGTGCGAGCAAACGGTACGGCTATCGACGATAGTGATGGCCGGTTTGAGGATGGTCTCGAGCCTGTTGTTCAGGCAGAGATCATGTTTAATATTTTTGATGAGGGTCGTAAATTTTGGAAGGGAGATTAGATTCTTCTCTGGTATAATTTGGAGCGGAAACCAGCTTTTTAACTGCCTCACCTCGCGAAGTAGCGGAAGGTTGCCGGCGGGTGAAATAGTGTGTATTGCTGTAAACCACTGCATTGGTATCTGACCGACTACAACCGGCAAACCGTAGCCTCAACGCTAGTCTGGATTCACTCAAACCGATGTCACAATTGCCCCACTAGGGGTATAAGCAATTGTGCATCAATGCATAAAGCTTAATTGCCGTACATCGAAGGAAACAACACCCCAGCAACTTCCGGAAACCGCTACCACGTCATAAGATGTTTAACACCGACGGAAGGCATCCCGAAACGGTCGCATCATTCTATTACCCCTTCTTTCGTTGAACACGTTTTATTACCCCTCCCCTGCGGATTAGACACCCCGTACTAGCTACTGTAGTTCAGACACCAGCAGTCAGATGGAGTCTGTCCGAGAAACCTTGTGTATTAGTTAGCGTCAGAAAGCACTGTCTAAAAAGCTAGGCAAAACCTGTCAGCACCTAATGCAAGTATATTTTTTTTTCCTCTATATACAACTGCCTGGGAAAACTAGTTCTTCCTAAAAGCCCACCCTTTACCCTTTACTCCCTAATTTTGGCTTGTGGTGATGGAAATGTATACTGGAAGCTGTTAATAGAGTCTTTGGCTAGGGTGGAGTAGTAGGTGGGCTTTATTACTATACTATGTCTAATAATCTAATAGAGGTCAGTAGGAACTGTCCGGTAGGAAGATTCCTATCAGCAGCTGCCAGTGTCCAAACTCAGTTACCAATACATATCTTGTTTGATGTGCTTGTGCAGTGACTACCGCAGTACAACGCCAGCCCACTCCTTTGAATCTCAATGTGTTCCTCAATTACACCGTCAAGTCGTCGCCGATAATTTGAATACCAGGACACATTCGGCCGCAGGCACACCACAAAGCCGCCACTTTGAGTTTTGCTACGGCTGGACTCGAGTTCATCCGTTTCAGGTACCTTACGTAGTAGCGGTTACAGGCAGATAACTTAAACGGCACCTATTGCTGCCCGGAGAGACCCATTGCATTGCCCGGGCAAGAAACGAGTGACGGCGGCACCAATTGCACACAATTTTCCCACCACACGGCACACGATATACTTCCTAGAGTCTATGAAGTAAACCCCTCAGAGAATGCGTTTGTACTCAAGTACATATGAAGTACTCGCGGCCATACAGTGCCCGCCACATCACCGCCCTCGCCCCTGGCCAACTTCATCCCCGCTACCACCTAGAGCATCTCACACTCCGCCAAAACTATAGATCGCTTATGCTAACTATGCGTAGTTATATAGCTGACGGTACCTGCGGCCTAACTGACTATGTAATAGTTTAGCGGTGATGTTTGTTAATACTCAGAACAGACAAATTTGGTATACCAAATTGGTACTAAGAACGAACTGTCGTCTCAATCACTGGTGTACGATAGGCCCATTGATCTATGATGTGGGGTGGCTGTAGTTATTCTTGTGAGACCGGTCCTCCACAAATAGTTGTGGAGACCAGGGATTAATTACAGGGGATGGCTTTACTGCGTATCCGTATCTAGGATTGCCATCTATGGTATAGTTCATTAAATTAAAAATATGCCTGCGTAAAGCTACAATTGACTGCAACTATGGTAGGCCGCCTACCACGTACAGTCTCGGCTAAACCATCGCATCGCCAAGACATAATGAACTAGAAACCGCATACGGCCCAAGCACCTATTAGGGGCGTGGGCGCGTCCAGCGCCCACACCTAACAAGCCGCTAGCGGGACACATCGTAGCCACACTCCCCCCGCTCCCACATCTATCCAACTTTGAGCTCAATTAACTCCATGAGTTTTACTTTGACCAGGATATTGTTTATATATGAAATATAGTTAACAATATGCTCTTTCACTTGCTTGTCTACTCTTTTAGTTTCCTCTGATATTCAAGGAGTGGTTGATGAGCAAGTACAGTGGTTTAGATCAAGTACAGTGGCTTAGACTATACTAGCACAGTTTAGATACATGTCATATACCATCGGGTAAATCTTTCTACCTGTCACTTAGATACATGTCATATACCATCAGGTAAATCTTTTCTCCCTGGCTGTATGTTATGATATGGAAGTTGGGGAGAACCGTGTGCGTGTATTCTACTAGCACCGGTGGCGGCTTTGCAGCCCCCAGGATTCGAAACGTTGACCATGGTGGACTTGTTACGATATCAGGCAGATCACCTAGACTTCTGCTGTGTGTCCACCACTGTGTATCTTGATTTGGTGCTGCTGTGTATCTGCCGCTGTATATCTGCCGCTGTGTATCTGCCGCTGTGTATCTGCCGCTGTGTATCTGCCACTGTGTATCCGCCGTTGTGTATCCGCCACTGTGTATCTGCCACTGTGTCTACTGTGTTGCATATCCACTACTGTATCTGCTGCTGTTCATCTACCACTGTGTATCCGCTGCTGTGTATCTGCCGCTGTGTATCTGCCGCTGTGTATATCGTGCTGTGTATCTTAAACTACTTCTGTATATCCGCCGCTGTGAATATGTATTCTGACCTGGTACTGTATATCTGGCTGTATATCTGTCACTGTATATATATCCTCCACTGTATATCAGCCACTTTGTCTGCTGTATTGTTGAGAGTGATCGAGTACAAAGAGGGATTGAATTATCTATCGTACAAAAGTGATTGTCTACCGAACTATCTAATGGTAGAATCCATGCCTTTATATGCCTAAGAAATCTGAAGTTCGCTGGAGATGGTAGAGTGGCGCCAGCTAGCAGTGGCAAACGGCGGGTGGCGAGTGAAAATTTGTGAATGAGTCTACACAAATGACTCAGTGCATTAGCAAGCACTCTCCAACCCTTTCTAGCAGCTTCGATGGCGTTCTAAAAACTTGTAGGTCTTCGGGATAAATCCTGAGTCAACATGTGGATATCCGCCACTGTACCCGCCACTGTATCTGCCAGTGCCACATGTGCCACGTGGCAAGTTCATCCAACCAATGAGAATGCTTCGAACAGACAAACCAAGTGTATAACTATTAGATGGTACAGAGAAATGAGAGAAAGAGAAAAACTCGAGATATATACAGGAGGCATCAGCCCCTGCAGCAGTCACCGTGTATCAGATCTGTAACATATGTCCGGCACAAGTACACCTGTAAAACTGTAAGGTACATCTGCAATCAGTGACAGCTTATGACTCAAATTTAGAGACCAACCAGTTTACCATCAGTATTAGTACCAGGCCAATGATAATGCAGAATCTGTCTGTGTATAGTATAGCTACTCTGTGCCAATGAGCTTCTAATTTGACCAAGGATTGGTGGACCTATGGGTTGACTGCTATGGAAAGATAAGGAGAAGGAGAGCTACCTACCCCATATGATTTCTCCACCACTTCTGGTTGAAATTCATTGCTCTTGCTACCTAAGTTTCATTATCATGCTACAAGACTACTTGAGGACAGCTTGGCAGTTTCTAGCAACAATGAAATTTTGCTTGGGCAAAAATCACCTGAGTTATGGTACTATAGAGGGTCTCCCACTTCAGCAACTCAGAAATAGTACCTATCTCAACAACCACTAGCCCCAATCTGCCAATCCTGATATCAATTGACAGCTAGCATACCACATATGCTCTGGTAGTATTACCAGTGAATTCCATTTACAATTGGTGATAAAACAGGGGGTTAGAAGGTAGGCAAAAATCCACTTGCTTCATGGGCTCTCACTCACATTTTCATCTTGCTCAGAATTGGACCATTTGACTTGATTTTTGGATTGACATGTAGGCCTTGGAGTTGTCTATTATACTGCTGTCTCTGATATTCTCTCCATTATGTGGCTGTTGAGCAATTTGCAATTTTGAAAAATTCCGGGATTTGCAAGATGCCCCGCTAGAAGCTTGTTAGGTGTGGCGTACCCACGCCCCTAATAAGGCGCCTGGGCTGTATGCATGAGGTGGTTAATCTGGAACTAATCGTTCTTCTGTGCTAGTGGAGATCGAGTTCCACTAATAGCTGCTATCATTGAAAATACAAATGCTGTAAATCTGATTAAACAAAAACAAGAAAAAAGAGAACAATAAACGCGCAATTCAACCCCCCTCCATCATATAATTCCACCCGCAATAAAATTTCCACATTATGATTGAAAAGATAATTCCAGAATAAACAATCGCTGGGGCGCAAGACTAAAAGAGAGTTGCTTGCAAAGGAGGTCATATATACCAGTGATTGTTAAAAGTTCGAGCGAGTATAAGTAAATATTTAGAAATAGTACTAGCGCTGGAATATTCACATAAATAGTTAGGAAAAAACGTTCGAGTCCAGTCATCAAGACGATGAGTCGCTACACTAAAGATGAAAGTGAGGAATGTAATAGTATCCTTCAGTATTGTTACTGTGATATTGGGGTTCGTCCTCAACAATCATCGTATGACTTGGCTAAATAAGAGTGGTAAATTTATGATTATAAATATCAGTGATACAACGATAGTTCAAAAAAGGCCATGACCTGGGATACTTGAAGTTTCCGGTTTTTGTAGGTGGTTAAAATTCACCGCAAAGAAGCTCTAATATGTGATTGAGACTTTAGTAAGGAAATCCTAAATCCCAGACTTCAACCATTGTAAGGGTACAAACCGCTACAAAAGAGTGAGGGACGGAGGTTGAAGCGAGAACCGTCAGCTCTCGGGTTTTCTGCATTTGTTGCACCCCAATCTGGTTAATTAACTAAGCATCATTCACATGTCAGCATAAATAAATACAGTTAGTAGGTCCATGCGGTACGGTATACGGTTTGCTTCATTGCGGTGGTTTCTTCGTAAAGGTCTTCGGATCTTTTTAAGACGCTGCCCTAGGGTTCACGATTTTGGTGTGCCGGGGTGTAAATGCCACGATTTCATGATGTAAGACTGGTGACAGAGTTTAATCAACACTTCGTGGTTTAAGAAGTGTTTACTTGACATGACAGCAAGTACAGTTCTTCGGACCGATCCAAGACTGGAGGGTGAATTAAACGCTGGAATTGAAAGGTGTAGAGTGAATTAAACCACTGCGTGTAAATATCTAACACCGAGTAAAATTCAGTGCAAAGTGTAAATTAAATCCCAATGAGGAGTGTTGTTGAAATATGGGGAAAACCGTGTGCATGTAGACTTAGATACAGAGAGAAGAGAGAAGGAGAAAAACGCGGGTTATATAGGAGAGAGAAGTGTGCCCCTTACTACTAGCCCCGCTAGCTAGCGGTCAGCTCTATATATACATACAACAAGTGTAAATCAAACGATAGTGAGTGATGTGTATGAATTACTTTAGCCAACTATCGTGAGATTTCGCTATGGTGTTGAGGTGTGCAAACCAACGGGCCTCACAGCCATAATAGATACAATGAAGGGGTTTCCACTTTTGCGTCTTAGAATTGTACAAGGAGTAATTTGACATGATCCTATGTGCGCGCATGTATGCAGGGTATGTGCAAGCAGGTGAATGTGCCAGTATAAAGGAGACTATTTGGTTGCGTTGTGAGAACAAGATAGTGGTGATGATGATGCTGAATAAGAAATATTCCAAGTCTGTGAAGAGTACTAGAATCATGCACTGGCATGTACAGTGATGAATTCTTTGCCAATTTTAAACAACACTCCCAGTCTGCCTGTGCCAGAAATTACAGAAACGTGAGATTTCAAACGTTATTGAGGTGTAAATCACCCGTTTTCGAGGTGTGTATACAGACTACAAAATGGTGTAAAACAAGCCCATTTAGTGTGTGAATCTCACGATCTACACTATAAGTATAGGTATTTAAATCCTACAGCACACGGTTACACACCAAACTATGATCTCACTAGGATCTTACGATAAACTTCACTACGATCTCACTACAATCTCACGACAAATCTCACAAAATCCTCACGACATCATAGTGTAAAGCCACGTTGTTGGTCGTTTTATCTAAACTACACTCAAATGTACCGCAGGGGCGCTGATAATCATGCTTGAATGATCCCCACCTATTCCATTGTTATGCCCCGCTACTGGTACTTGAATCTACTAGTTTCGCAATTGTTTCATCTGAGGTATTTAGAGCTTCGGTAGCACGCGGAGAGTTTTCGACTAGAATAAAAATTACGTGTTTGACCTCTTGGGTTCTTAACCACTTGGTATTTCTACGATGTACACACTATTCAGTAGCTTGTAATCATGAGAACAGAAGATACTTCTTTACTAATCTCACACATGAGATTCATTTGAAAAGTGCATGTATCTTCAATAACTTGTTCAAGCAGTGTATAGGCCAACAAGCTACGTAGATCGAGCTACGGATCACGAATACTTGCTTTTACTTTACCAACAATGCCCGTTATTGCAGTAGGATCTTCAGTCGTCAATTGCGCTCTCTAGCGAGAATTGTCACGCTGTCGTATAGATTACGATTTGTGTCGCTGCGGCCCAATGGGCGTAGTAATCGTGTCCAAGGATGGCAACGGTCCGTCCGGACTGTAGTTATTCGGGAGACAAGCGTGCAGTCCAGCCCAGGCCACTGCTTTTGTCGCACTAGGGTATCCAGCTCTCAATCTCCCGGACCAGGGCAGTGCGGTGGGACTGTAGGTACGTGCCGAGTGACATCTCACACAAGAATATTACAGTAGGAGGCATTGGTAGTTCTAATCGCGCGTTATTCTTTTGGTTGATACAGATATATTATGGTCGTCACTTGGTCATGACTTCATCACTCGCGATCACCATTCCATCACTCGTAATCACCGATGCGTCGCTCTACGGCCTTTAGGGCCCTATAGGTTGGCGGTCTTACTTTTCAGAAGACCAAAACCCCCAGTCTAAGGTGAAGACGCACGGAAATTCGTAACCCGGACTAGGGCGAGCCTGTAGCAGAGTTCTTGCTTGAGTCCAAGCAGTTGTTGTAGTCAGAGTCAATAAGAAAAGTTTCGGCTACGATCCGTGGCCGAACCACTACGCACAGGTGGATAGCTACGCGCGGGGGGATAGCTATGGACGGACGGACTGTTTCCATAATTGATCGTGTCCTCCGAGAGTGATTAGCTTAAAGAGTTAGTGCAATTCGGAATCAGTTTATTTGGTAAGGTGCGCTAATGCACATGAAAATCAGTGCAACTAATCGCAAAAAGTAGACTTTAGGAATTTACTTTCGGGTATGCGGACGGCAAGGTTAGGGCATTATCAGACAGGCATGGTTTTAGTTTCCGAGAGGGTATGGCATATGATCCAAAATCTCCCTGAAGTAACTACAACGGATCCACCCTCTAAAAGATAATATAAAAGTAAACAAATGTTTTGCAAAATTTATCTAGGTAACGCTACGTTTTATACTTACCGAGTTCGTGCCCGTTCAAGATAAGTTGCACGGTATTAAGTCGTACCGTTCCCTGAAACACGGCCGCGACGCTAAAGCGGTAATTAAAAAATCACGTAAATGAATCACCAATTTCATATTGTACGATTGTGTCATAGAGATATTCCCCCAATCCGGTTGCGTGGCGTAGTTCTCTTATTCGAGAGGATACGTTAAAATTCGGGTGCAGAAAACGTAACAAATCTTCTAAGGAGCTGAGGCTTCCTTAAATCGTAGACTATTTATTCAGAGTTACTGGTTCGAGCGATTATTAAAGGCACTCTTGTTTTGATTGTACATACCGGCCCCAAGTAGCACCACGACTTTGAAAGGTCCACACATAATCGCGGTTGACCCCATATCTAATCTAATCTACTTAATCGATCAATCTCTTCATTTCTTGTAAAAAGCCAGAAATAGGTATTGGGAACCAAACTATAGCCCGCTCTCCAGCGGTACCATCCTAACCGTAATTTTACTGTAAAAATGGTGCATGAAATATTATCTCTTTTTCTTTACATTCTATTACTAATTCTACTCCTGTCGCGCTTCGTCTGCCAAACGTAACAGTAACCTGCATCGTACCACTGATTCTATATATGGGAGGCAAGTTGTTTGGTGTTTGACGGAATACGGTAAATTATTTGAGATGCCAAATTACCAATGGGCGTACCGAGGAAGAACTCTGCTGACCGTTGTTCTATTAAGCTTGTTATCTACTCTCTACTACCGCCACCGTCACCTCCGCCAGTGGTTATTATCTCTACCGCCCCTCCTAAACTAGCATACCAACATCTGGTTTGGCGTCTGGCGGTTGGTTTGCAGATATCCATATATTTTGCTTTGGACCTGTCAAGTTTTGCTTTTACATCTGCGCTCTGGCCTATCCCCTGCGCCATATGCAATATACTATATTACGATAGACAAGGTGTCACACGAATGCCCGCCTGAGCCGAGCCGAAAATATATCGGCCAATGGTGTTGATACACAAAGCTACATCCAAATAAACAGTTCCCACCGGCCCGCCGGTATGAGGGTCTGTGGTTGGACTAACATCGATAGGTCAAGAACAGGTGACGAGACTCATGATTCGATGTTTATGATACAGACCTGCAAACATCTCCAGATATATGCACACTAATTAATACAGATCCATGCACGGCTTCGTCCGACCGCTGGATAAACTTCAGGCAACCAATGTTGTGATAGCTTCACATCTGATTGGCCTCCTGCGTGACATGCATACTGCATGCCTTGTGCTACCAGTAATCCCATTAATACATCGGGCGGGGTAATGACATGCCATTACCGGACAGAGTAATTATATAGCTCCCCACAGTTCTGCAACTGCGCAACTCCGCAACTACCTAAGTATCCGTACTGTCAACAATACCATCCCCCGCCACCAGCCATGACATCCTTCCCCTCCTCCCCCGACCCCTTTCCCGACCCCACGCCCGATCCAAAACCCTTCCGACTCGAAATTTGCCCCTACGGCGACATGGAAATCGTACTAAAATCCCCAGTCGTGGACGCAACCTACCTCGTCTCGTCGCACCAGCTATGCTGCACCTCTCCCGTATTCCGCGCCTCCCTCGGCCCTCAATCCGAGTTTCTCGAAGCTGCTAAGCTCCGTCAAGAGTGTAACCCGGCTACAACGGACGGAACTGAGGGCGAGTCGCTATACCAGATGCCAATCAACAGTGAGTACGACCCAACGGCGGTGGCGACAGTGCTGTACGTCTTGCATGGTGTCGCAGAATGTGTGCCACAGTCGATATATTTTGATAACCTCCTCGCGATTGCGATCATCTGCGATTATTACGACTGTGCGGGGGCGATGCGGCCGTGGGATGAGGTGTGGATGAAGCCGCTGAAGCCACTGGCAGGTGTCGCAGGATGTGAGGGGTGGTTATTTATTGCGTGGGTGTTTGGAGTGCAGGAGGTGTTTGGAAGTATGACGCAGAGGTTTTCGAGGTGTGGGGTTGTGATGGATGAAAAGTTTGGGGTTATGGTTAATAAGGAGGTGAAGAAGATGCATAATCACATTCCGGAGGGGATCATACGTATATACACCGACTGGTTGGGGGAGAGTATGTGCTGATTTCAATCACAGGCGATATGGCGGCCCAGCGTCTCAAAGCTGGCGACGAAATCTCCCGTTCCTGCCGCGAATTATACTTCCGTTACGACGGTGATCCGAGCATAAAGTGTGCGCAGGAGGTCAAGTACTGCGATTACTTCGTATTTGCCGCGTTACACAAAGGGTTTACGTCGTTGAGCTTGAATGTCCGGAATGAAGACGGCGGGAATCCACATCTTCGTGAAAGTTTAACTTTGGCTACCATTATTCACGACGTTAAGGATTTGGCGGCGGATATTTCGCAGAATCTCAACAACATGACTGTCGGAGGTCAGCGCCATTACTACTGCAATGTTGTGACCGAGTTTGTGAAGGAGCTCGAGGCGCACGTCGAAGCTATCGATCCGCTCTACCTGTGGTCGTATGGTCGGAAACAACCGGCAGTGATAGGATGGGATACGATGTTGAGGGGGAAGGACGCACCCACTATCCCCGCCGGCGAACGAAGAGTGGTCAGTCTGGATATCTGTCCGGGCGGGGACATGGAGATTGTGTCAGACACCGACGCCGTGCTAGCAACCTACACAGTCTCTTCGCGAACACTCCGAGCTAGTTCTTCATACTTCTGCGAGTGTCTTGGCCCGAAATCCGCGTTTGCGGAGTACTCCGAGAGCCGCATCCCGAGCGCGGATCCCGAGCCTGCCACCGAGTCGAAATCACCGAGCCGATTCCAATTTACGGCTAACAAAAAACACGATCCTACAGCTGTTGCTGTGGTACTGCGTATCTTGCATGCACAAACCGAGAACTTTCCCACATCCATCCAATTCCCGGCTCTATTGGCGTTTGCGGTGGTTTGTGAGGACTACAAGTGCGCGGCTGCCGCGGAGCCGTGGGCGAAGATTTGGATGGAGCAGTGGAGGGGGTATGCGGAGAAGCCGGAGTATGAGGACTGGCTATTTATCTCGTGGGTGTTTGGGGCGGATAATATCTTTCAGAGTTTGACAAGGAAGTTTGCTGGGGCGGGGATATTCGAGGATAGGGAGTTTGTGATTGCGAAAGATGGAGAGCCGAAGAGTACAAGGAAATTGGGAAATTATATCCCCAAGGAAGTCACAGGTTTGAGTTATTCCTGATTCTTTGGGGGTAGTGCTGATGGGTGAGGTAGCTGCAATCCTCGCGGAAAGAAAGAAAGCGGGTGAAAAGATCGTCAAGACGTGTAGCGACATATATGAGAAATACAGCGACAATACAACAACGAAATGCGTAAACCCCTGCCAGTCGCCCCAAACGCCCCAAACATTCAACAAAACATGTGACAATTTCATGTTTGGAGAGCTCCACATGGGCTTCAAGACTTCCAAGATATTGGTAAAAGATTTTGCCATCCCGAGCGGTACATCGATCCGCGATCTCGTTTGTGAGATAGTCCGGTTGATCGGTGCTACGGCAGTAAACACGCAGACTGTGAGGATACACGGCGTCATGCATAATGGCTGTGATGCGGGAATCAATAGGATGGCCAGAGATGTCCAGGCTGCGTTGGACGGGATTAGTCCACTGCCGTTGACCGCGTTTGGACGTACACCGGCAAAGAGAAGTAAGGTCTCGTGGAAGCGAATGCTGCCGGTACAGATTGTGGTTGGGATAAGGGGAAATGGGCGGATTGAAGAGGAAGCAGACGAGGACTATGGGTCTGTCGTAAGTAGCTCTCAAGACGTGGTCAATGGCGAGTCTCGCACATTGGGTGATGGGAGAAGAGGGAGGAGAAGAGGAATTAGGGGGAGAAGGGGCCGGGGCGGTCGAAACCAAACTCCGAATATTGACAATCATGATGCGGAGGTAACGTAAGATATCTTAAGTTCCATTTAGTGTCAATAACCCAATGCACTTTCTCTTTCTTCTTGTCTTGAAATTATATCTCTTTCTGTTCGTTAATATGATCGTCTGTTTTCGGATAAGTACATCAATTCAGTTACCCAGATATATGAAACTAGCTTGAAATGTCCACATACCACTGTCGGATACTCCGTGTACGTGAATGTTCCACTGACTCACTTCTATCTCTCGTTTTGCGGTGTTCACGGTCTCCCAGAACGTCTCGCGGCTATGCTAAATAAGTCCACCCCCGAAAAGTGATAAGATGAGTTTTTTGTTTACCAAACAAGACTAGAGTAAACCTCTTCGAATACAAATCTCACTCAGATTTCATGGATGGGGACAGATACATGCTGTACCAAGAGCGATATTATCCCTTTCTTTCGCTGAACAATTGGTGATAACGATCACAGGTTATCAATCGGTAGATCTTGCGACTTCATTGTTGCATAAATAGATCTCATACGGGCTGACTGGGCTGGCTCTCATACGGGCTGACGGGGATGGCTCTGATACGGGCTGACGGAGCTCAGCCGTCTCTACATTTAGATGAGTACGTACGTGTTCGTACCGTATATATATGGCCTTGTGGCCCTCTTAGATAGAATAACCAAGCTTCTCTAGCAATCAGTATTTCAACATTCATTGTTGCAGGTGTATCTGCATCGTGAGTCTCAGCTCCGTTTGCATGGGTGAGTCTCAGTTCCGTTTGATGGCGGCTTATTTGAGGATATTCATGGTCTTCATCAGGATCAGGGAGAGCGTCTCAAGATAGTGCAAACGCGGATGCAAACGGATATGGGAGCCTGTACATATACGGGCCTTCGGCCCTTGAGTGATCAAGCAAGTCAATCAAGAAGTCGTACAAGCATCCAAAGTAACATTAATTGTTACGATATGAAGGGGAGAACTATGTGCATAGACTATGGTACAGAGAAGAGAGAAGAAGACTTGTCATATATACAAAGAATCTTGGGAAAAACTTCCTTTGTCGCAGTTCACAGGTGGGCACTATATACAGTGATTTCAGTGGCTGTTCCACAAAATCCATTGTACGAGTATTGAGCCGTGATCGAGTGATGCAACGTTGATCCATGCCCACTGTTTTGAATATCAAGGTAGAGAGCCCCGAATTAGATATTTCCTGTATAAATACAGATCTGATGGCCAAACAATGACACTGTTGAAGGTTAGCCAATTACAAAGTTTGCTTGAGAAATATAGAAACATTCGTTCAAGTCACAATAGAATACTCACACGATTTCTCACCAAATAGATGAACGGGTCGAACCAGATAGAAGAAAAAGTAAACGACCAAAAACCACCGTTCGTGCCTCAATGCCTGCTACACGACGTTATCATCCGTCCTGTTCTACCCCGTTGGAGAATTTACTCTACTCGCGGATCGGGTAAACTTGGTAATAAGACACTTATTTACGGTATACGCCAGTGGGCTACTACCACTACCTTTTTCTTTTCGTTCAACCACTACCACTGAGTTATCCACGATCACTATGTTGCCACCCTCACCGCAATCGCAATCACCGGACTACCGTCATCGCCGGCGCTACTACCACCAGACTATCACAGATGAAAAACCAACCACTTCTATCAGTGTGGTATAGTAATTCTAAATAATTATGTGTGGGTTGAGCCAGACATGGAAAAAATCTGTCCCGTCAGTCCAAGGCGTCTCCTATCCCATGGTTCTCAGGGAAGATAAAGACTGGACGCTCTGGTATTGTACCTTTTAGCAACATGAAGTCAATAAAATTGTGCTACGCAGCAATCGTGGTGTGCTTGAACGCTAGGATACGTGCCGACCTATAATAGCGTCACATGCCGGATTCGCTTCGTGCTTTTGTACCCCGCGACGGCTCTTCGCGATATTCCGGCTATTGCTACTCGTTGGTGTAGTTCAACATAAATGCCCTACCATACTTCACCGACATATCGAAGCTAGTGATATAATATACCATATCCACGGATGCGTCGACCATAAGGTCAGCTTCCGTTCTTGCGAAATGATGATCCGTTAAAGCCTGTCATTTTCTTTTCAAGGGGACATACTAACTTCACTGCATGCAGCCACTCTCTATACAACAGCTTGCATTATTCAAGACCTAGATATTCTCTCAGGTATTCTAGGCGAACCCATAGGTGTATGTCTAACCCCGAAGTTATATGATGCTTGCGGAAATCGGCCATGCTCCTTCCCTCATACACATGGACGACTCAGTCATACGATGTTACCCCAAGATTTAGAGAGGCAATGAGCCCAGGAACTCAACACCCGTATCAACAATAACCAATAAAGAATTCCTCAGCCATAGTCTATGTAGATAGTAGCTGCTCTGAAAGATTTCTAGCCTTAACCGAAGGAGTTTGCCTATGGTGGAGGTGTACCGCCCTACGCTACACGTTTTTGGTGAGGCGTAGTGTAAACTACCGTGGTATGAGATATGGTGTAAATGTAGTTTACATTTTGTTTGATTCACACTTCAATCCCACAACACTAATCATAGTGGTATATATTTGTCAGTAGTAGCAATGCCATCCGAGCTTTGCCACTACAGATAGAGTATGAATCACACACTTGTGTAAGTGATAATTCATGCAACGTGTGAATTGTTGCATGTGTACCTGCGTCTGCAGTCTCAGGCCCGTTTGCTAGCTCTTATGCAGTTGGTGTTTCGTATGAGGCTTTTCCTCAGGAGAGCGGCTCATATCCGTGCAAACAGATATGCAAACGGATATGCAAACGGATGTGATATGGACACGGATGGGGATATGGAATGGAAGTCAAGTCTGTATATATAGGGGCCTTCGGCCCTCGAGATCAGTCAATCAACAAGTCTTTCTAGCATCCAAAGTAATATAAATCACACTCCAAGTCCGAGTGATACTTCATGCAGAGTTTACATTACACGATTGTAGTGTAAATTGCACTACTTAGCAAGTGAGATCTCATGCAGATCTCTGTGTAACTACAGTGATGTTTCAACTTGGTGTTGAGGTTGTCAAAGCAGGTGGAGAGCTTGGATTTTAGAGATACAGATTTTACCAGTTTTACCTTTTATGATTAGATCACAATGTTTCGATGTCATTTCTGGTTATACTACTTTGGTTTGTGGGTACATACTGATGATGATGTTGGTGGTGGTGGTGGTGGTGGTGGTGGTGCTGTTAATTATGGTGATGGTAGTGATGGTGAGAATGATAATGATTGCAGAATCACCCAAATTCTTTCATCTTGTCAAGACTGGACTCCAAATCATATCCCCCTGGGCCCTGGCAGCTTAGTAGAATGGTACAATAGTGGGATACGAACAAATTGAGATGTCAATTATCAAACCTTCATGTGATTTGCACAATATTACTGTGTAAATTATATGTGTCTAATTAAATTGGGTGACATGGCTCAAGAAAACCACTCAATAATTACCACTTCAAGTTCCACTATATATGTAACCTTGGTTTAACACAGTATTGCCAGTAGATCTGATAAACTGTGGGGTATGAAGGTTCTGTTTAGAAGTATGCTGATTACCTTCAGTGCCTCTCATGGTTCAACATCCCAAGGTTAGCTTGGAAGTGGTAGTAAATATTCATGAGCTGATACTAAATACCATATGACCCTTTGGGGTGAGATTTGAAACACAATATGCAATAAGCTAAAAAATCCTCTTTTCTTTAATAGTTTTGGTTAGTTTTACTAGTAACAATCTATCCCAATAGTTGTAAACATACTAAGTTGATCAATCTTGCAAAAAATTGATCCCAGTAACCCTTTGACTTCCATACAGCACCCACTAATTAATAGGCTTATGTCCATACCCTGACTGTCAAAATCTCTTCTGAAGTTTTGATTATTCGCTTACACCTTGCCCTGGCCAGTTCATAACATACCTGGATTTTCTCCCATGTACACCATCTTTACATACACCAGGTTTGTCCCTGGTAATTGTTTGGAACAGCACTCAATTTGAGTCACTTTCAATCATCAATATGCCACAATCTTCCACAATACAACCTTCTCCCTGCTTACAATTTGCCTTACCGATAGCCATCTGACAGTAGTTTCTAACTGAATTTTCAATACCTAGTACAATTAAGCATATTCAAATGAGTTTTGGATTAACTGAATATTACATAAATCTTTGATGGTTGGCAGTAACCAATTCTTTGATCACATATTATGCAATTCTCTCAATTCATATTGCCTGATCAACTTATGCTAACATACCATCCTGTAGGTTGTCTAAGTGGCTCTGCCTGGAAGGCATATACAAAGCCAAACCCTGGACATACAAGCAGACTATTCAAATATGGTCAGAGTTGATTTAGCTGTTGGTAACACAGAGGAACAATGCATGCTGACAGGAGTTTAGAGAGCTCAAATGGTGCAAACTGATAGAAAATGCCTTGTTCAATGACTATGAAGTGATATTACTGAATCATCAGCATGATGAGTCACAAGGCCATACTGAAGCTATATTCTGAAGTTGGCAGTATCCTAATAGAGCTCCACCAGCCACTGCTCTTCATTGCGGGGTACAGATCAGTCTGGCATTGCCACAAACACTGAGGAATTCCTGTGAGGAGGCCAGTCACAGCCTCAATTTGAAATCCTACACTGCAAACAGCTTGGTAGCCAGTAAGGATTGGCCACTTCCGAATACTGTAAGGTTACACATAACAGCATACTTCGCTGGGAACAACATTGTGTTATTATTGATTCTTCACCTGATGTGAACACTTTTGACCTTGCACTTCCCATCTACCTGTGTTCTGTGCTGTAGAACCCCTGCATTTTGAGTGATACTGGATGTACTTTATTGGGGGTAATCCCTTACCATTTCTCAAAATATTCCTTAAGATTTCTGGCTTCAACAGCTGGATCATATACCTCTGGCATACCTTGCAGCATTTTTGGAGTTGCTGTGACATGATACTTGAAGAGTATGATAGGTAGTTGCCACTGTTGCTGCAATCTGTTGAAAACTTGATTTGCACTGAGAAAGTCATCAATATCAACAGCACTGTAGAGGTTGGGGGAGTTGTGTATAAAGATTTCCAAAGAACTCAATGGTAGCCTGGACCTGGATCTAAAGCACTGGAGGCTGATAATGATGTTTCTAGTGTTAGCAACGGTTCCATTTTGGGACCATTTCTACTATAGCAGGCCGAAGAAAACCCGGAATCGGCTGGTTCTGTTCTGGTTTTTGCCAAATGGTTCCCTTGATTATGTCCACCAATATTGATCAGAGAATTCAGAGCTTGGTATGTGAATTATGCAGCGTTCCCTGGAGCATCTATTGGCAGTCTCCAATTTTCGATATCTTCAAAACTCAGCAAGCAGCTTCGAAAATTCAGTGATTTTTCGCCCAAAAACCATGCTTTCGCACCATCACTTGGCGAGTTTTGAAGATATCGAAAATTGGAGACCACCAAATGCAGCCCCATGAAAAGCTGCATAGTTCACATATGAAGCTCCAAATTCCCTGATCAATATTAGTTGACTTAATTGGGTAGTTCGGTTAAAAAATCATTGATTTTTGATGACGTAAGGCCTTTGCCACGCAAACCTATAAAACCGGCCTGTTCCTAGTATGGAACTATTGCTAACACTAAATGTTTATATCTTCCTAGTAGTGGAGTTGAAATAGTGAAACATTTTATTTTAGTTTGCTTTTGTTGCAGTGCAGAGTCTGTGCAGATGTAGATTGTTCTGGTGTTGGAGCTTATACTGTGATCATTTTGCTTTGCTTGCACATCTGCTCGACCAAGACTCAGAAATTAGAGTTTTGTACTATCTTTCACTGTGAATTACATAAATATCACTGCTATTTGCTGCTTGCCAATTTACATTGACATATATGTTGGATTCTGCTCACATCCCGACCTCTTGAAAATGTCCACACATATGGGCAGCAACATCGTAATAAGACTGAAAATCTATAATAACTGAAAATCCTAGCCTGCTATTGTTAAAATACTCATTGCTACAAGCTTGTATATTGTAATCTACAGGAATATGTATGAGATACTATATACAGTAATCACAGTATGCCTTATATGCATACAGGCACACTTCATGTCCATCTCCAGCTGAGTCTGGAATAACCAGTAGCAATGTCAGAATATGATTTCCATAAGACTTAGGTTTGGAATGTGGTCCTCATATTCCACATATAATCTGACAATTCATATAAGCGAAGGGTATTGTGTATCAGCTGATTTGTTGGAGGAGAGACACTTCCACAGCCTCCTGGATCATCTTACTGTGTCTTTTGCATCTCGAATCCCAGACATCAACTATATTGCAAATAGCTGACATATTTGAAATTGTAAGAATATTTAACTCTGTTCCCATGATAGGGTATCTTCCTTAGCAGCAGTAATAGTATATCACCAATCACAATGAATTCAATGGATGTCACAAAGCAAAGGGTGCATTGCACCTATTCATGAAGTGATGTTATATTAGCCTGTTAAATGATCTTTAGTGAGATTACACTTAAACTGTATGTCAATTGATTAGTGAACCATATGCGGTCTCTAGCTGAATTATTGATAGTGATACAATTATGTCGCCATTGCCAAAGTGTTAAGTAAAAACACTTGCAGTACACATTATTGTAAACCATATCTGCTATATCTTATCTAGTGACACAATATGCAGTTAAGTTGTGATTATGCAGAATTAGGTGTGCAGCAGACATTACACAATATGCAAGCATGTGGAGATTTTGGAGCCTATCTGCTCAGAAGTGGAAACACCTGTGGGCACCTCCTAGTCATTGGGTGGTTGAGATCTAAGCATGCATTGTCTGAGGGATCAATAACATAGGCTGAAGATATAAGGCCAGAAGATAACCTGCTTATTGGCATAGGTTAGTAGGCATTGCAACCAGCAAGATGATGTCATAATATATGTTTGTGGAGTATTGGTTGGTCACTGAGGAAATCTGTGATGCATTTGCTGAATACAGAGATCATGGTGAGTATCACAGACTAGGCTGTGAGTGATAGAAAGAGTGGTATCCAGGGATAGTCTGGGGGAAAGCAGAAAGGACATGGTGTTATGGAAAGGCGGAGACATTTGGAGACATGGAGATGGTGTGTAAATATTGTGTAGTGGTGGCGGTATAATTTGTTATGATAAGGAAGTGGTCTGAGGTGTTGTGACATCATATGATGTTGGGTGGTTGTATTTATAAGGATTTAGGTCGGTGGTGTATAAGATCATCGGAATGAACTCAGATCATACTTCAGGGCATGTGGAATCATTTGAGGATGGCAGATGAAGTGTATATCAACACAGGTCGTCTGGTGGTGGAGGATTTCCATTTCTTCACTCCTTACTCGTTCTCTCATATAGCAAACGAAGTTAGGACTTTGGAAAACAACTTCGACTATTTTCTTGTCTTGCATTCCTCGATACGCACTTTGTGCCCCATTGTTCTGATTTCTGAGATCGCATTCTAGTTTCCAATATCACCTACACCCGACCCCGCCCATCACTGGAAGTCATATATCTCAATGCGATAACCTCTGATAGACTACACATCGTCAGATTTTTGAAGCTCTGAATAAATGAAAGTAAGATGTCAAAGTTGAACCTATGAGCCATTTTGTACATTCAATGTTTTGTTTGAGGACAGTCCTAGTTGAAAGCTTAACAGTGTTTAACTACTCATTCCTGGACTTGATAACCTGTGGGAATTAGTGGCTATGTGATTGAGGCAGGAACATAGGCCTTCTAGATAAGCTATCGAGTAATGATGGTATTATAGCAAAGCTTTTAATGATGCTTCATCCTGAGAAGTTGACTATAAACAGCTCACAATGTTCCGGCAATGAGAAGAACTAAGCTCTAGTAGTAATTCTCAATCAGTAATTAGCAGCAAGAAAACCTTAAATATTATTAAGTATTCTATCATACAATTACATCAACTACTTAAATCACCATGTAAGAGGTTCAATTCTACCCTCGCTTCAATGCAAACACAATATGTCTGTTACGGGGGTGCTTTACCCTAAGTAACTATACTTGCAACTCACAAGTAAGTACTAGGTTCACGGCCGTAGACCCTATTCTCTATTATCCAAGTAACTCGCTATCGTATGCTTGGGAATTGACTGTAGGTAATTCCTCTGTTTCTTGGATAGCGGTTTAGTGCGGATCTTCCCTGAACTTGAATGCGACAATAGATCAGACTTCTTCTTGAGTTGTTTCCTATCCTTTCGAGATTTCTGAATGAACTGCTCAGTTGGTTCAACAATCCCAGGATGCCGATTCAACCACGAACCACTCAACTGTCGATCGCTAATGTCGTGTATTGTACAGGGAACCTGAGGTATTCTATCAGGATGAATATAGCCCAATTCGTTGTACGATCTTGAATCTTCTTGAATGTCTCGAGGTGTTGCAGATACTTCTCTCCTGTGTTGACTTATGTTGATTCCACGGATCGTATTCTTCACCTGTGGTACAGCTTCTCGTAATGTGATATCTGATCTCGTCTTAAAATACTCGATATGAATGACCAGTTCTTCGTGTAGTCCGTTAAAAGATGCCAGCTACCACACACACTGTGCCACGAAGATATACTGGTTATTCTTGGCATAGGATATAATCTTTTTGAGTGCGTAAACAATAACGTCATCCTTGTTTTCAAAACTTATAGTCATTCGTATGGTAATCCTTCTTGGGTGGTGTTGGGTTGCCGCTATACAAAGCTAGTCGATTCTAGGTATATAATAATAGATATAGGTATCATAAAAACGCAATACTAAATAAGGATATTTCTCCGCTGGTAGGTCTTATCCTTGTTTCTTCAGTGTCAAGTCCGACACCCCTTTTCATTCCTCGAACAATGTGATCTCTTTATAGTCTCTCGAAACCCTCTGCAGCCTATGATAACATTGCTCACACTAGCCACGTAACTTTGCGTCTTACCTACTGCGACTTGATAGAGGTGACCACAAACCCACTCGTGTTCATGGATGATAGTGCGTCAGCCTATAAATCAGACCACCACTATTAACTTAGACATCTCGCAATTGTATGATCTTGGTAGTAGGAACTTTCAAGCAATTCCCTAAATTGCCCATGCCTTATCGCAATTGATAATCCCGCTCGGTTATTGATTATAACGTCATAGCTTTACTCGGTGACCGGCCGATACTATGCCAACGTAGAACTTAGGCAAATTTGCCACCCTTGCTACCTAACTCAATGAAGTAGTGTTTGCTCCAGGCTTTCGCCAATGTCATAATTCCCTCAGTCACATCATGCTCAGGTACCCCGACAGGAACGTGCCTCAGTGGATCCTGGCCCGTTATGGGTAGGAGTGAGGAGCACTCTTACTCGCATGTGACTGTCGACTGCCGTGCATGGATCCACCCATGCATATCCCACATAGTTTCTAAGAATGAAAGAAGATAGACAGCCGCAGCTGTCTGCAATCTTCTCATGTATAACATGAAACCCCGCTAAAGGTCATGCCACTTGGTCTAACTTGTAATAGCTTTCATAGGTTTGTGGGCATAACAATATATACACTATGCATCTGCCTGTTACCAAGTACCAATTCAGCTATCAAGGGAGAACCCCTAACAATGACCATTTACTTTCCATATTATCATATGACTTCTTATCAACCATCAGTATCAGAAGCCACACAGAACCGCCAGGTCCTCATGATTGGTTACCTATATGTTTGTAACCATCAATGCAGACAAAGTTGGCTACTGGAGTATATTCTGCAGCTCATGGGTCACACTGCTGTTCTTTACGCAGTCCACCTGTACAAATATACAGAACCCCTCCTGAATGCTGAATTGGAGGAATTTTGTTATCCTCTTGATAGCTCATATGACAATTGTGGTTGTTTGTGTGTTCTTTGACAGGGTTTCAAGAAGTTAAGTCCGGGGATCAGATAAAGAAAAAAGAGCACAACAATGGAGATAGATGGCTGTACTTAGCTTAATAAATGTGGTATTGATTATTGGGCTTAAGAACTCCCATCACATTTAACTCCACCAGAACAGCTCGCTGTCAGTTGGTTTACCTGCATTCTCTGTACATATATACCATACTAGTACTGGAGATGGCTTTGCAGCTATTTTGGAATATAATGTAATTATAATTCAATTTATTCACCTAGCTTCACAGCCATAGCATAAGAATGAGCTTAACAGGTTACATCACCAGCAGAAAGCTGGCAAGGGGATATGTCAGAGGTGAATCGCAGCAGGAGCCAAACAAGTTGCAACATGGGTGTCACTAAACCCATCCCCACACTTCTGAGCCCACTGTTTCTGGTCAGTGTATTATTTACTCTGCATCAACAAGATGTCTTTTGGCTCTCCATAACAGGCTCCAGTTGGAGTAGTGGCTGAAACAGTAGTTACTATTTACCTAGCATTGCAATGTTATTTATAGTTTGGTTGCACTGTAATTAGTACTTTCTTGTAATTATTGATATTGTGCCATTTCTTGTACTGCAATTATTTGTATATAAAAAATAAAATTATATACTGGAGAATGGGTGAGTTTACAAGTGATAGTGATGATATATCAAACTCATATAGAATACCATCAGGCAAGTTCTTGTCTAGAATCTTGTATAAAGTACAAGGGTATTAACAAAAGTACAAATTAACTGTATGCTATACTGCATACATTCATGCCCATAGCCAGCTCACAGCCAGCTCCCAGTGGACAACTGTGTTTGATGTGCAGCACATAATCATCTAAATGGTATCGATAAAGATATGCTTATTGGCTGATGAAACCAAATACAGCTGGCGGTAGGAGATGGACCTATAATGATCTATACTGCCTGGAGCCTCTACTGGTAAACTGGTATGGTAAATGGTATAACTGAATCTACTTCAGAGTCCACTGCTACTTCAGTACCTCCGCGAAATCCTAATCAATTATATATTCAACACACTAATTGGGAGAGTCATACCTGAAAGCTGTATTTAGCACAGCCACTCTTTGTAAGGATTACAGTTTTCAACAGACTGCTTTTGGCCAATGGAAAACTCTGAACTTTCCAAAGCTTGGCATATTGAAAGGTTGTAAGTGTGTGAAAAGTTTGGCACTGATATTGATGCTAATCTACTTGTGTAACTAATTCTAGTACTATGATTACTATCACCAATACAACTGCTATTGCTACTGTAATAACTAATGACATCCTCACTATCAGCCTTGAAATAATTATTCAGGTATTCGTCAACAATCAGCAGAAAATATTCAGCAACCTCTACTGGACAATCTGAGGTGGATATCAACTCTCTCTATAATTCAATAGTTGATCTTGTCTGCAAAATATTAGTCTGCAATTCTCAACACCAGAACTATAATATATTATAAAATCTTATTGTAGTGGAAAACACAACCTAATATTCAGACTATAATATCCACTGATGATATAATTTTAGCAACCATATGCCTCCTGCCACCTCTCACCTGCTACACACTAGACACTACACCCAATATAATACCTGCCAAATCTGGGCCATCACATGTTGTATCAGTCACACCTACCTGTATCCAGTATCATTACTTTAACAAATCTCTGAATTGATTATGCAGCAGCATATAAGCAAGTGCACTGACTTGTAATATTGGAAATATCTTGCATATTGAAAATATCCTTGTGTTCACAGAGAGAAGCAGTCTGAGAGTGTACCACTGAATCCAATGGGGATTATAGTTGAGAGCATATTCACAAGTGTAATTGTATACATACTACTGGGCAACTAGACAGCTTACTGGCAAGTTTATAGTCAAGTACGGTGGGTGTATTCCATCGAGTATAGTTGGGAGCATACTTTCTAGTATACTCAGAAGTGTACCTCACATTGTACTTGAAGGTATACTTCAGAGAATACTTCAAAACATACAAGGGATTGCCTTGAAAGCTTTTATGGAAGTGTACACTCAAGAAGACTGGGACTGTACAGTGGAGTTCAATTAGAAGTATACTTTAGATGGTACTGGGAAGGATATAAGCAAGTCGATATGGCAAGTTCATTCCAAGTTTGTTGTATACAGTATAATGTGTTATATTAACCAGATATAATTACATGTATATCACAGTAATCATGTTAATACACAGATTAATAAGATTTTAAAATACCGCATATCAGATATCCTATAGATTGCCATCTCACAAACAGCTTTCCCATAAGCTATCCACAGTAGAAAGTTCTTTTTGCAATTGGTTTTTAGCAGGGCTTTATTAAAAATGGCAGCTCAGCATACTCCAAAGAAGTATAGCCACTCAATGCTGATATTGCAAAGTCATGTAAGTATAACAAAGCTAACAGAATAAAGTAGGGCAATTGAGTATTGTATGGCTAAGTTAGTGTTATAAGGTTGAGTACAAGATGCAGAGTAAGTAAAGTCTTTTCTAAAAGGCAAGCCAACATACATATGCATAAGACGTTGCATGGCAAACATGTATCAATTCTATTGCTATATCTTGCACTATCTAAAAGCAAGCTTTCAACTACAAAAACTATTTAAACATCTGTTCAAAGGCCATCTATCCTCCATGATCCTCATACTCCACACATATAGATTTCTTCTCAGCTGTGGTTTACTAACCAGCAATATACTAATATGGCACAGTACCTGAGCAGCATTGTTGTAACTTGCGTGTAAGATGTAACTGTGGTTATAATATGCTTCTCACTCTGTAATTCTTAACATAATTACTATGAATGAAGTCAATTATTTCCTGTCTGTTTAATCAGTGGGTATGATATCAATCAATCAATAAGTATTCTGTTAATAGAATTATATTATTTCAATCTGTTTGTATTATATTGATAAATTTATATATATTTCATAGTTGGTACTATATTAAGTTGTAAGTATTGTAATAATATGCTGCTCTGCAGGAAGTACAATATTGTTAGTGGGGTAGTTGGTACCAATGTACTGATACCTATCATAGCCCTATATGTGTGCTAGTTGTTGCAATACAGATCCTTAATGTCCTTAATATATTTCATATGTCAAATGAATATTGGCAAGATTATATCTCAAGTGTCATTACCCACCATCCTAACTGGTTCTTATCTTCTCAGACAATATCTCAAATTCTAACTTTGAGCATTCAACTGTGTAATTTTTAACTTTCCAGTCAATCACCTTGTGCAATACAATACTTTCCTTCATATTAGTTCTTGAATTTCAGCTAGCCTTTTCCTCTCAGCTTTTAATTACTTCTTTGTAGTCTGCTTAGCTTTGGATATGACTTTCCATGTTCCTCTGTATGGATCGATAATATGAACCTCGTGATGATTGAATTGATTTAGGATTTGTAGTTGTAATATTTCTGCATACAATAATCTTCTAATGTCATGAGGTTCCATAGAGATTGCACAGGTGACAATATCCCAAGGCAAAGTATCATTGGCTATACAATGAACTGCAGTGGATCAGTTACTGAATAATACTGAGAGCCCCCAAACACACTGTGCTTTTAAGAAATACTGATTTTGGAGAAAGTGAACAAATAATCTTGCTAATGACCAGACAGGAATATCTACATTATTATTCAAGGTGAAAATCATTGAGGGGTGGGTGAACTGCAGCATACAAATAATACAAATAATAGATATATAGACAGAGATAAAGTATCATAAAAACTCAGTAATATTATATATTCTGTGTTCTCTATTATATTTTTGACTTTTTACAGCTAGAGATTGTATTACATCTTGCGCAAACAAACTGACATTTTTGTCATTGAATACGGGACTTGATGGGCTTACACATATGTTAACTGCAATATCAGAAACATGTGACCATATATTGCTGATCACTACTACTATCTTACATATTCATAATGCCATGCATAGGATATGTCACAGCATTACTGTCCCACCTGCCGAGGGCTATCTGTATGCATACTATCCTAAAATATTGAACATGAAACACTGGTTTCAAGAATTACTTCTTCTTATGCAGCCTATTCTTTTCATAAACAATCAAACATGTATAGTTTCTAACTTCAGCTTAGTATTCTTACAAGCCATTTTATTCAGTAGTTGAAATATCTGCCGGCATGTAGCATGACAGTATTTTATCGCAATTAAATTAATGCCTTGTCTTTAAATAGATTTATTGGCAATTACTTCAAAGCTACCATATTTGGCAACCTACTGAGAATCTGCCAAAGTATATTATAGCCCATTCTGTTAATCATGTACCCTCAGTAGTTTGTAATGATGCCTACTTGCTCCACTTAATAACTAGGTTTGCTTCAGACTCCTTATCAACAACTAATACCATTCATTTCTCAGATACATCAAGTTAGGGGTATTCCTTGAATAGTGGTAATGGTACATAGTAAATTGGAACGGAAGTATATCAGCCAAAGTGCAAGTTGACTATAGACTGTGCATCATGCATATGTGTACACACTCACCTCCGTTGATTGTCGACATAGACCACTGTACGATGTGCGGCCTATTCTTGTTAATTGTCAATTCATAGTGCTGGGCGTGCGTGCCCATGGAACTGTATACTGCTGGTGGCTCTGGATGGACTGATACCAGGCATCAATGCACTCAGTCTTCACTGCCGTACTGGCACTGTAGACTATTACTGAAAGTTCACTTGAGAGCAGACTTGAGAGTATACTTTAATGCATGCTTGAAAGTGTCATTGAAAGCCTGCATGAGAGCCTTCTTGTGAGAGCCTGATATCAGAAGGAGTACAGTCTTCCACCGAAGCCTATTGGCCAATGGACCATGCTGATTTTGTTAAAGCGTTGGTGAATAGAAGGCTCTAAGTCTATTGAAGAATTGATGCTAACCCTGACATAGCCAACATATTGATCTCAGTGCTTTGGTACAATGATCACCATCACTGGTGGCATCATCATCACCATCATAACGATTGCTATCATGATTGTGTCCATCATCACTCTTGGCCATAAATGCACGCAGAAACCACCACAATTTGCGGTAAGTGAGCAGGACATTCCATGGGAAAATGTGACTTGGAGTTCTGCTCTCCCCAAGATTCAATTGTCTACATTTCCTGCAGAATTTCAGTCTCCTATGTACAACACAATGACAATGAGATATTGAGAGATCTCATCATGGTGGCCATGGTAACAATAACATTCAGACTATGATATGAGCTGGCATCATGTGTTTGACTGCCTCCACCTGTCTCTCAGTCCCTGCAACCTGCATCCAAGAGAGTGTTCATCAGCAAAATGAATATCGAATTGGAAGCCACATGCAATCTTTCCAGAGACTCTGGTGGACCTCACCTGTCCTCCTGAATACTTCCAGATTCTTGTTGGCCCTTCTGGAGCTAAGCAACTTGCTCTCAGACTGTGCAACAGCATTCTGAGGTGCTACTGGAAACACCAGCAGTTATGGAGGTGCATTCAGGATGCTATGAGATTTGTCATATACTATGCTGAAATTTTGAAGCAAGTGAGACCTCGGTGCAGCTTATCAGGAGACTTGCAGAGCAGCTCAGACCTCTGTGCGGATCTGAGTGAGACTTCCAGAGCAGCTCAATGTAACAGTGACATGTAACCCAGATCCAGGTTACGCCCGTTTTATATAGTTGTTCACCACAAGTCTTATTTCTGTTGTGATAATCTTACCTCTGCCACCACAGACAGTATCACTCACATCCATGTTTGCAAGCATATACCAATAATTACGATACATATGCCTCTGCGATCAAACACTGGTGTGTGTGCCCTTATACTATCATCACTTTCTCAGCAAATGCATGTGTTTCGCTCAGTAGTTTTCTCGAGTTTACAGCTATACAGATGCACCACATCTCCAAGTCAAAGATTGATATTACCGCATTCGAAAAGACATATCGAAACATGATTACTGCCAGTATGGATATTGATTGTTTTAGGATTCAGTTGAGTGCTATCATCAGTCGGAGAAGCTACAATGGACGATGTGGTTTAAACTATTGTGTCACACTGCCTACAGCTTCACGTGAAACGGCTCCAGATAGCATTGGCATGTGAGAGATCAATTGCGACGGTCAATCGAGACCAGATCATATATGGACAGTTACATTGTTGAAGTCCACATGATTGCGGTTCCATTACAATGCATCTGCCATTTCATGGCCATAACACGAATTCAGAGAACCATAGAACAGACCAAGTACAGTTAAAGAGGGCAAAAAGACGTCAAAAGGTAAAGGCGAAGCAAGTCGGAACACAAAGCTAGTCAAAACTCACAACAAGTTGAAATACAAAGCAAGTCAAAACACAAAGTAAGTTGAAACACAAAGTAAGTTGAAACACAAAGTAAGTTGATATACAAAGTAAGTCGAAATACAAAGTAAGTCAAAACACAAAGTAAGTCAAAACACAAAGTAAGTTGAAACACAAAGTAAGTAGAAACACAAAGTAAGTTGAAACACAAAGTAAGTTGAAACACAAAGTAAGTTGAAACACAAAGTAAGTCGCAACACAAAGGAAGTCGAAACACAAAGCAAGTCGTAACACAAAGTATGTTGAAACACAAAGTAAGTAGAAACACAAAGTAAGTTGAAATACTAAGTAAGTTGAAACACAAAGTAAGTCAAAACACAAAGTAAGTCTAAATACAAAGCAGGTCAACAAAGCAAGGCTATACCAAGGGGAAAAATGTGACAGAAGTAAGTGCAAAAATAAGATGACAGCAAGTGGAAAAATTGATACGGAATAGGTGAAGTCGACCAAGAGTGGCCAAAAGAAAAGCGTTGTCGAACATCTCCGAAATGCCGAAATGAAGGCTGCCAAAAGATGTGTCAGACGATACAGATAAGTATGACAGGCGAGTGTGAATGGTAATGGAGTGTATACAGTTGTTACCGCGGTGTTTCCACCTAAGTAACTATTCACCCAAGTCTCTTCAGGCTTGGATAAGTACTAGGTGCACGGCCGTAGTGCTTACCGTCTTGACTATAGATATTTGCGTAGTAGAATCAACCTTATAGATTATTTCCGGTCATTGGATGTCTTTGGATAATTGCTCTCTGCGAATAATTATTACTGTAAGTGATTTGTAAAATCAATCCTGAAGATTAATTAATATCACAGCGGTAATATCTTGCCTATTGATAGTGCAATCTAATTTCACACATATCTTCACAAATTTCTTTCTTCCTATTTCGTTGATAAATCTGGTGTTCAGATGGTATTGGCAATATTACATCTTAAGCGTAATCTCCCTCAATATTCCAGATCTCCTTTTTTAAGAAGAGATCAGTTGTGCTTCTGTTCCTTCTTGTTTTGCTTCCCGAAGCATCTTCGTAATTCCGAATTAGAATGATGAGCTCGTACATTCTTAAATACCATTCGGGAGCACGTCCAATTTATCAGAGGCTGTTTCCTTGGCCGAGGTCAGGGTCATATGCACTCTTCACCTACACTAAACTTGTTATCACTTAAATCTAACACCAGTATTTCGGACTGCAGTACCAGTGATTGGGCAGTATCTTGCATTGGTGAAGGAGTTACTACTATATTTGCTACGTAATCAGAAGGGAATATTTTATAGTGACGATAATGAGTTAATATCTCAGTAACCTGAATTATACTTGCCAGCCACCAAATAGACTGTGTAACAAAAAGCTGATCCTCTTTTTCAAAGCGATCCAGCAATAATAATAAAGCACACAGTATAATGTCGTATTCTTTATTGAACTTATGCTCGGTCATGGGGCAGGGGAACCAGGTACAATTAGAATAGATAATACAAATATACTGGTAGATATTATAATGAAATAAGAACTGAAAACGACAATAATTTTTTAGCTTCTTTTTCGCAGGTAGGTATCATTTGAGCTTCTGAGGCCATCCTTCTAAATGCTGGAGCATTGCTGTCTCTTTATAGCTTTCTTTTATTGCATGATTGGTTATAAAGAATTACTCTCCCCTGAGGGGCAATTATCATCAACTAGAATTGGTATGATCTCATCTGTCTTATCTTAAAGTACTCTGAATGGAGCTTTTGATCTCTCGTGATATGACCACACTTCCCAAAGGTTATAGTGTACTTGCATGATCGGTGTTAAAGCACTATGCTCCCTCTTGGGCCATCATTTGCAATAAGATGTACTGAAACAGTAGCTTCAACTTAGATTTCTTGAAACTCGTAATTTCAGATGGTCGAAATCTCTCCTAGCCTGATGTTGTTATTTGAAGGGCTTTACACAGATTGCTCAATATTTATATATTAGGACACAACCTCAACCATGCAGGGTTATCAGTTTATCTGTTTCAGAGGTTTAAGTGGCGGCTCATCACTACTCTGTCAACATTTGATTTGATGATCAAGCACTTTATGGTTTGCAAGGATATTTATCTATGCCTTACATCACAATCCATCAGACACGCCATGCTAAGGCTGAGACCATTGTCACTAGCCGGGGAGTGCCCAAGTTGTTCTGCATCCAACAGGGGAAGCAGCTTGAGATCTCACATAATTGCACATTGGCCATCGTCTGCCTGACACATCAGTCGCTGTAGTGCAGTTGACATGTCTAGTCCCACTTAAAATAGTTCACTGAGTGTGGTAAGAAATAACTGGCATCTCTTAAGCCTTGAAGGCTTACAACTGGCAAAGGTTATTGCATCATCAAATCAGCTCTACAGTTACGGTATTGGTGAACCCTCAATGAATCTGGTAGCAATGAGGCTTGATATGAAATCGACATGAGGCTCTTCTGAAATTCCGCTAAGGTCCATTGGACTGGCCACTTGTATTGTCAGGGTCTAGTATTATGTATTCATTCTGAATGAATAAGACCCTCCGACACCCTAACATGTACCATCACCTCTGTAATGGGAGAACTCCTATCAATAGGATACTCGACCTACTACATGGAACAGTATTCTCTGCAACCCAGGGTCTCCATGGCCTGGGGATGATTTTTGCAAAGGAGAGCAAAGTGGCACGGCTCTTTGTTTAGTATTTTGAGCACCATCAACTGGTTGATAAATCAGAGGTTTTACTCTTCCGAATGCAGGCACATGATATAGTGTTGGGTTTGCCCTGGTGTGAAACCTGGAAATCGACTAGAGTATAAGTCGATTGACAGCCCTGTAAACACTTAACTGACCGCAATAGGGGATCATTCGCAATACAGAAAGCTCAAGTTCTCTGCCGGATCGTGGTGAGCCAAAGACAACTGATTCCCCTCCGCCGGATATAGAACTACATAGGGCAACCACATTTGGCCAACTGTTAGCTAGCGAGAATGGGGCCAAGGCAATCACAATATGACTTTGAGAATATCAACGGTTGCTGGGAGCGTGGGTGGAAGGCATCACAGAGTGAGATAAATGCCAGGACGCTAAATACACAAGCAGAAGCAGTGGTGATAGTTACGGCAGAACCGTGACACAGTGACGGTGCGTGAATGTCATCTATAGGCTCGCTGAAACACGACGGGAGACACTGGACAATTGGTGTTGTCTAATGCAACGCAGAGTATGAAACAGCCAACCCGGGACCCCTGCTAATCTTTACTCCCCCAACTAACAGTACAAAGCAGATAAGGCTTATGAGAATTGGAACAGACATAGTGAACATGGAGATGGTAATGACAGATGATGGGGGTTGTACTCCAGCTGAATATTAAGATTCTATGCAGGTCATATCCCCATGAGATATCAATACTATGTGGATGCATTCATCAAGGATATGACAGAGACTTTTGCACTGCACTGCCCAATTGACCATGCAATCGATCTGGAACCCGGCTTCAATTTACCATGCCAGAATCTGCAATTCTTCAAATCATCTCAGCTGGGGCAGCACAGTTCCTCTTTGCAAACAGGCAGGATGGCGGACTGTGGCTGTGTGTGGGCTACGGAGTTCTCATCAAAGCCAGGGTGAAGAAAGGATTTCCATTCAAACTAATCTCAGAGATGCTCGTCTGGTTGTGTGGAGCTTGGATCACTGTCAAACTGGACCTCACAAATGCCAATTGCCTGTTCCAAATCGAAGATTGCAATGGGTACAACATCGCATTTGGCACCCGATATGGACAGTTTGACTACAGAGTCATCCCACACGGGTTGATGAACTCAACAGCTACACTATGGCTAAGCTACAAACAAATTTGAGAAAAACGGTGCTCGACAGAGAAACGACCTTCACTGAGACAGGTTTTACTACTCCAACTGAACACCTCATGGACAACGATGCTACCAAGGATGCTCTAATCAAGGACCACAGTGCACTTAGGGAACGAGAAGTCCAGCACCACCCAGAGAGTGGGGATACACATATGAGAAGAATCTACATATAGACCTAGCATCGGGAAGACGATAAGTCGACCTTCAGAATTCACTGCCAAAGCTCACAGCCAGAGACATCAAGAACAGACCAAGGGAAGTCTGAGAAGGCGAAAAGAAGTTGAATTGTCAACACAATGCCTATCCAAACACGATGCTAGTTGAAACATGAATCCAGTCGAATCACCACACAGGTCAATGACCTACGCAGGTCAAAGTGAATTGACAGAGTAAGTGGGAGAATGTGACAAAAGCAAGTGCAAAAAGGGGATGAAGCAAGCGAAGTCGACCAAGACTAAACAAAAGAAAAGCAAAGTCCAAGTCCTCCGAAATCCAGAGACAAAGGATTCCCAAAGCTGTGTTGGTCAGCAAAGATATGTCCTGAAGAGGATTACAAAAAGTCTACCAAAGTTCAAGAGTCTAGTGAACCAGGACAGCAATCAACAACCTATTTGAGTCCAAGTCATCGACGGAGTGACAATCTTGAAGAAGGGGGATAATCATGTCAAACAATTCATCCTACCGACAAGATGCACACCCAGCGGCAGCCAGCCAACCGGGTCACACACCGAATAGTTGACCGAAAAGTCTCCTTCCAAGTTGACCAGCCAAGTCCCACTGACAAGTCAAATGCGCACTGTGATGCAGTCTACCAAGATACGCATCCAGAAGTTGACTGTAATGTCTACCAAGAAGTTGACGAACATTTCGCTTAAGCAGCCTATCAAGAGCAACTATGAAGTCGAATGGATGGTCACCAATGTGTACTTCGAAAGAAGACTACCTTAGAAAACAGCATCAATGAGTCATTCTCAAGGACTGATGACTACCGGCTGCAAGATATCCTCTATACAGCATATGGACGCACTGCACAGAGCTCAGACTGTGCTAACACCCTTGAACATAGTAAGTATATCCAACTTTGAGAAGCTTCCATGTTAGATATCAATGAATATGATGCAATTGAGCTACAAGATTGACCGCTACAATCAATGACACAAGTTGAAGCTCCCATCAATGCCATATGTTGAGCAGAAGCCTGACCCTGACGATTTCAACAAAGACCTTCATTGAGATAGATCGTATGGGAATGATGGTCGTTGGAGCATTGCTAAGAAAGTCGAGATATGGCAGACGGGATCAATTTTGGACGTTTCTTGTCTCTCTCATCACTTCTTCTTTTCATGTGTGATTTGGCCTGGTATAAACGGCGTCGGCACAGGTTTTTATCACCTGCTAATGCAGGTGGAGATTTCCTGTGAACCAGATCTGCTGAGAGGTAGCCATTGCACATACAGATTCGTTGGGGGACTTATAATATCCTACCAGTACGTACACAGCAGGAATATATAATGGATTCTTCTCTTTGAAGTTTACTTTCCTTTGTACTACCTATGCAGCCCAGGAGGTCTGTGGCAGCAGAGAGAGATAATGTGATGGAGACACATGACCTGCAGCCAGGTAATGGCCATTCTATATAGTCACTCGCTACTAAACTTTCATCTCTAACGATAATATTACCTCCACAGCCACATTTAGTATCACTCTCATCCACATTTGCAATCGTGTACCTATAATTACCATATGTATCCCTTTGAGTTTGAATACTAGTGTACGTGCCCTTTCACTGAACGCTCCACGCAGCTCGGTGGGAGACTTAGTGCCGTACCCTCACAGAATTCAAACTGATGGTTTCGTAAGCACAAGCCATTTCCTCAATCAAATTCATCTGTGTTATAGCTACCAGATTTGCTACATTATTGTATTGCATGTATTATCTCAGTCTTGCTATGTCTATACATACAGTCAATCTGGATTAAGGCAGTACAGGACTCCAATCCGAGGAGTACGTGGCGACACTGATTGAGGGAACTTAGAGATGCAGTTGCAGGCTGTTATGGCGGAAAAATCTGTTTCTCAACACCACCAGCACCACCACCAACAACCATTCAGTGTGGCGGGTGGAAGCCTGCAGGGGGAGGATGGATATTGTAGGGCAACAGAGATGAACTGAATGACAGTGAGTATACATTTGGGAGACCCTGTGGTAGAGAGACTTCATCTGATTATATGAAATACACACTATATCGTCCGAAGCTATTTGTCCCATGTACTGCTGCTGAACCTTGATAGATGCACACAATTTGGGTGGATCCTCATGCACTCTTACCCAGCCTTCATAGATTCACACACATTGGGTGATTCCTCACAGCCTGGGACCCTGTCACAATTGGAAGTTGGAACTGATTATTCCAACAGAGTGTCTTACAATATTGGAAGTGGTGGGGCAGAGTGTTGAAGACGGGATACCTGCCTACTGGCTCCGTCGTTTCACCACATGATGATGCAGCAAGTTTGGAGATGCACTGGGAGTCAGGGATTGATCAAGATTGGAGTACTTGCAGGTAGTTGATCAGGAGGTGGTAGAATGGAATGAAGGTATGACAGAAGCTGAGACTGTATTCATTGGTTGACTTATAATCATGGGAATCTACATAGTTGAGTACAACAAGGTCTACCAAGAGTTGAGAGATGAGAGACTGGCTGGGAGCAGGACACAGTCGATCTTGGGGTAATGCAGTACTCTGTATATGCAGTACTTGGTGTACTAGATGTATATTGTACATGGTGATAACTCATGATTATGGCATGGAAAGATTGTGAGGGATGAGATAACTTCACGTTGTTAGGTGATGGCTGAGTTGACAACAAGAAAGAGAGTGATGAGAGGAGGTGCTGGAAATCATTAAGAGAAACTGGAACTTAACAGAAATGCATGTGCGAATCAATATACCATCCTTGATTCAGAAGGCATGAAGCTCGATTTGAATGGCTATAACAACAATCAGTGGACTTCTAAATCCAATCCGGCAAGTTGTACTGCAGATTTGTCATATCCCCTCTCATCCTGCATATCATTCCCATCTGTATCCCCCATATCTCATTCTTATCCAGAACTCTACCATCATTCCACAATCCAAAGATATCTCATCCCTCTCGAATACTCCATGCCATAATCATGAGTTAACACTCTGTACAGCATATATAGAGTATACAACATACTAAACACAGCACCTGCTGAGTACTGAATTCACACAGTACAGTCTCCACCCCAGATTGCATATCTTCCCATTATTCTCACAATTACAAATTGACCCCTAAATGTAGCTTCAGCTTCCAGCTTACCTCCCTACCAATGGACCACACCAATCAAAGCTCTGCATGAGAGTCTCAACATTGAAGTCAACTTGTTACATTTCCATGATTGCGAGTGAATAAACTGATGAATATAGTTTCAGGACCCAGTGAGACTCCCATCAACCGCCTCCAAGTTCTCCTGCAATCTTGCTTGACAGTGGCCTCTAACTCCATGTCCAAACTTGCTGGAATATGATTATAGCCTCCAAGTGCATCTCCAACATCCCACTATCACAGTCTCCAATGAAATCTCAAAACTCACTTCATTAATGGCCTCCAAGTGCAGCGCTGAGTTTACTCGAACTTGGCTTCTGAGTGCATCTGTAAACTTGCTCAATCATGGCCTCCAAGTTTGCACAATCATGGTCTCTATGTGTGTCACCAAACTCAGTTCATCATGGCATCCAAGCTTGCCTGACTATGGCCTCCAAGTGCATCTCGAAAATCACTCAATCACAGCCTTCAAGTGCAACTCTATGTTCTCCCAATGACAGCCTTCTATGCATCAACAAACTTGCTAGATCAAGGCTTCCAAGTTCATTTCCAAGTTCACATGATCATCGCCTCAATGTGAATCTTACAGGTCACTTGATCACCCTCTTCAGGTGCACCGTGATTCCATCTCTAACACCTTCTGCAGCCCATACAAATATATGGTGTTTAGATGGGTAGCTATATCAAGCTATAGACAAGAATACAAACTGAATACAAGTGGTTGAAAAATCATTGAATGATAGATTGTAGCTGTGATTTACAGGTGCACCAGCAGCACTCCGAAAGAATATGTTTGTCCTGGACTGGTCTGCAGTCATATGAAATGCTTCATAACATGTCCCGAGCACTCCCAGGCTTGTTATTAGTGCTCTTAAGTTGTGGTCGACTGACTGATGTTTGATCGTGGTGCTTCGAAGTGCATTCAGACTTGTCATTGATGCTCACATGCTTGGGTGGTGTGCTTGCAAATCCTCCCCAGGTTGTCAACAGATATCCTATATCCATTCAGATTGTTTGCTGGTGCTCTCAGATGCACCTGCAAGCCACTGCATCGGTTCCATAAACTTTGGGATTAAATCACCCTGAGATTCTGGTTTGACAACTCCCAGACGCTTCCAGTGGCTCCCAGAAACAAAATTGTACGTTGCTGATGTTCACATCCAGCACCGCCGAGCATATATGGGGTATATTGTCATGTGGGATTCGCAGTATCTTGTGTCTGGAGAGCATACTTCACAGTGTAATCAGGAGTGTTCTTGTGAGTGTCTTGAGAGCTTGGAAGCATGTAATGAAGTGCATTTGGCAATTTAGTTCAATGCAGCATGATGCAAAGTACTAAGGACACATAATTCCACATCGATCATAGTAATTTAATCAACACCCAGGTCCATCAGACCTCATAGTACCACTTATCAAATCTGCTATGAATTACTCTCCCAGAAACAACTTGTCAATATGTTATGTGTTATATGAGGTTATTTTGCGCAGTGTAAATTGGAAGTCACAAGATGGACAATGCATTACTCCTAGTTGTGGCATAAGTATGTTTGCCAATTATGTCACACTTAGCAGGAATACACAGAAGCTGCATATCAATTCATTACCCTGTGCCTATGTGGCAACTCACATCTGCAAAGATGGTAATGCAAATATGTCCCCATAATCAGAATGTATGAACTAACAAATGTCAGTGATGAACATAAATATTATCCATGGCTACTATGCGTTATCAAGTAGGAAAACATACAGTTAAGTTCGAATTACACTGAATTACGTAATCATCAGACACCTTACATTTTGTAACTCAGTAGAATTGGTGAGCAAATCTTCTCCGAAGTGGGCACATGTTGCAGTACACTCTAGCCTTCAATCAGTCATGATCTAAGCATGCAATTTACAGAGGGATTAATAACGGTGCCCAAAGATAAGAGGCCTGGAGTTAACATATTCATTGAATTGAACTAGCATGTATTGCAATTTTATGAGTGTGCCATAAGCTTCTTTGGCAGCGTATTGGTCACCATTTAATTCTGACATATTTGCCAAACTATGGAAGCGACATTATATATTAATATATTTGCGAGATGCACTGTTACATCAGCAAAATGTAAATTGGTCCAGAAGCCACATGCAAACCTCCCAGACACTGTGGTGGACCTCACCTGTGCTCCCAAGTAATTCCAGATGCTCTCAGGCCCCCCTGGAGCTAAGCAAACTGCTCTCAGACTCTGCAAGAGCATTCTCAGCTGCTCTTGTGTTACGGGGGTAACAACACTTCTAACAATATACTTGGTGGCTTGTATATGTACTTAGTGCGTACGGCCGTAGATCCTATTTCCTATTTGCAACGTATTCCGCTATCGTATCTTTAGGAATCGAGTGCAGATACTTCCACTGCTTATTGTTTAAAGCCTTTGCCGGCCTTGCAATAACCTTCCCTGATCTTGTCCGGGATAGTTGATCCTTCAACTTCTGCTTATTAAACTTTTTCCTTTCTCTCTTTGATTGGTTTAGGAATTGCTTAGTTTCCTTCACCACCTGAAACTGCCAATCGAACTTCAGGCTTCCCAGATCGAATTCACTATCGTCGGAAGGAATAAAGCAGACCTGGGATACTCTATCCGGATGGATCTTTCCTAACGTAGTATTGGATCTTAAATCTTCTTGACTATCTCGAGGAATCACCGAAACTTCTCGGGATTGCCTAATATCTCGTTCGTCACGATCCGGTTGATTATCGTCCTGCTTATCCGAATCTTTTGGAAGATTATCTACCGATCCGCGTGATAAGATATTACTTTGTTCTTGGAGGTTGTCAATATGGACAATCAATCCTTTATCTAGCCCGATAATCGAAGCCAGCCACCAGACACACTGCGCCACGAAGATTTGTTGAGTTCTTCTGGCGTATGCTATAATCTTCTCAAGGATGTATACTATAATGTCGTTATCGCTTTCGAAGGTAATAGTCATAAATAAGATAGAACTTCCTTAGGGTGCGGGGCTGCCGCTACACAAAGCTAATAGATTCTGGGTATAGATATAATAGATATAGGTATCATAAAAACGCAATAATAAATATGGATATTTCTCCGCTGGTAGGTATCGTCTTTTCTCTCGCTGTTTCAGCTTTTCTTCTTCATTGCCGGAACAATGTGATCTGTTTATAGCCAGTGCCCTCCTTCCTTCGGCCCGAGTCCTTGACACATAGCTATGATTAAATCCTTAAACTGATAGCCACTGATCTGTGGGTCGTATTGGCGCTGCCCGGTAGATATCCTTGCGACTTATTTGCTGGTGCCTGCCGGATGTGCTCGCGCATCCCCATAGGAGACACGTATCAGTTCATTCATTAATCAGACCATAACTTCAACTTAGACATCTTGCTCCGATAGGTGGTAGTCGGTAGTTGGAATGTGGCCTCCTGCCATATCTCTCCTTTGATATCATCTCCGGTAGTTCATAGTCTTATGCCGTCAATATAACTGCTATGCCAACGTGGAACTTATGCGCGCTAATCTAGAGGCCGAAGCCCCGGATGAGCCATTGCGAAACCAACTCCTCCACTCCATGCCGGATGTCCGCTCTAGGCTGCTTGCGAACGCCATATCCCCTCAGTCCTTTGTGCTTAGGTGTTCATTAACCCGGGCGTGCTGCACATCCAATTAAGGAAACTGCAGAACCCTTTTAATCACGACTGCCATGTATTTCCATACAACCGCATAGTATCTAAGAATGAATCTGGCTGGAAACAACAAGCACGACGGGATGTACCTGTCTGTTGCTGCATCGTCAAATCAGCTGCCGCAGCACTTGGCTTTCAATGACTCCGCTAAGTTGTAACGACTTATCCAATCGAGATGTGCTTAACATGTCCCCGCTAAAGGATCACGCCACATGGTGATAACCCCTTGGGTTTTACTGAACCATTAACACTGGTAGGAGAGAACCCCTAACATCTTGAAAACACCTGCAGTTATGGAGGTACATTCAGGATCCTACGAAATTTGACTATTAGGAAAATCATCTTTTCGAGCAGCTGAGATCTCTGCACAGGTCTGCGGGAGACATCGAGAGCGGCTTGGGACCGCTGTACAGCGCAGCAGGAGCCTTAGTGCCGTTTTCTCACAGCAGTGGATGTAGGGGTTCCATAACCACAAGGCATTTCGTGTGTCAGAATCCTCTTTGTAACACTCACAAGATTCACTACATCATATTATGGCATTTATTATCTATCTAAGTCTCTCTATATATATACATACTGCCAATCTGCCTGCAGACCGCACTGGAGCGTAATTGCAGGAGCACCTGAAGACGCTAATTGTGAGAGCTTAGAGATGCACATGGGGGCGGTGATCGTGTGAACCAGAAGATGTATCTGAACGCTGCAATCGAACATGTTTGGAGATGCACTGGGAGCGCGAGATCAAATTGAACTCAGAGATGCACTGGGAGGCAGTGATTGAGTGGGTTGGGGGATGCATTTGGAGGCTGAGATCGAGTAACCCAGAGATACACTTCGACACCGTGATCGAGCAAGTTTGGAGATGTATTTGGAGGCTGAGATCAAGTAACTCAGAAAAGCATTTGGAGGCCAAGATCAAGTGGAACTCAGATATGCACTTGGAGGCATTGATCGAGCAATTTTGGAGATGCCCTTGCAGTCCGTGATTGTACAGCTCAGAGATGCACTTGGAGGCCGTGATCGAGCGAGTTTGGAAATGCACTTGGAGGCTGAGATCAAGTTGATCTCAGAGATACACTTCGAGGCTGTGATCGAGCGAGTTTGGAGTTGCATTTGAGATGCCGAAGATTGAGTTACTCAGGAATGCACTTGGAGGCCGTGATCGAGGGAGTGGGGAGATTCACTTGAAGGCGATGATCGTGTAATTAAGAGATGAACTTGGAGGCTGTGATAGAGTGAGATTGGAGGAGTATTTGAAGCTAGTCCATCTGGAGGCAGAAGATCAGGAGGGAGGTGCGACGGCAGCTGTAACTCAATTCATTGGTTAACTTGTAATTGTGGGAATGTAGATTCTTGTGTACAATCAGGTCCGCCGATAGTTGAGAGACTGGCTGTGAGCGGGAGACTGATGGTCTTGGCATGATGCAGTACTTGGTGTGTGCAATACTCAGTGTATGCAGTACTCGGTGTATGCAGCACTCGGTGTATACAGTACTCTGTGTATGCTGTACACGGTGTCAACTCATGATCATTGAATGGAGAGACAGATAGGAATAACTTAACTTCGTGTTGTTAGGTGATGGTTGGGAAAGAGAGAGATGAGAGGAGATGGAGGAAATCATGCTGAGAAACTGGGACTTACGAGAATTTCCTGTGCGCGTCAGTATACCATTTCTGATACGGGAAGTACTACTCCTAATCAGGAGGGTAAAAACACTGATTCAAGCTCTTCGAAACCCAATCAGGTAACTCATACCCCTGACTTTTCATATCTGCTCATATTGTCCATATCATTCCTGTCTTCATCCGCCATCTCTCTTTCTCTACCTTCATCGCAGAACCCAAAGTGAAGTCATCACTCTCTATCTCTCCATGCCATAATCATGGGTTGACACTGAGTACAGCATACTCCGAGTACAACATACACCGAGTACAGCATCCACCGAAGATTGCCTGTCTTCCCTTCATTCTCACAATGCCAAGTTGACCCCTGAATGTAGCTCTCGCTTCCGGCATGCCTCCCTACAAGGTTGACCGCCAGCTGCTAGCTCTCCATGAGAGCTTAAACGTAAAGTCACCTCATCACATTCCCACAGATGTGAGTTAACTATCTGCTGGATAGAGTCCTAGAACCCGGGGCTCCTCCTATCGACAGGATCCAAGCACTCCTCCAATCTTGGTCAATCATCATATGGCCTCCATGTGCATCTCGAAACTCGCTTGATGATGGCCTCCAAGTGCATTTCTGAGTTAAACTCGATTTCGGCCTCCAAGTGAATCTCTGAGTTACTCAATCTCAACCTCCACATGCATCTCCAAACCCACTCGATCACAACCTCGAAGTGCATCTCTGAGGTACACCATTGCCGGCTCGAAATACATCTCCAAACTCATTCGATCACGGTCTCCAAGTGCATCTCTGAGTTCAACTTCATCTCGGGCGCCAAGTGCACCTCCAAACTCGCTCGATCATGGCCTCCAAGTGCATCTCTGACTTTACTCGATTATCCCCTTCAAGTGAATCTCCAAATCCAACTGATCACTACCTCCAAGTTTGCCTGACAAGTCATCAGCAAAATGTATTTCAGTCTCTGGGAGCCTCCAGAAGTGTCTGAGAGGATGTGGAGTGTAAACTTAGATGCGTCAATTTCAGGAGAGTATCAGACTGTAGGAGGGCATTCCGGCCGGCCTTTGGAGTAACTGAGATCTCTGTTGACTAGTACAGGAGTACCATTGGAGGGATTGTGATAAGTTTGGGAACACCTTGAAGCGCCGGAGAGAACTTCGGGTGCACCTGTAACCACCCGGCTGTGCCTGTGACAAGTCTGGAAGTGCCGGCGACAAGTCTCAGAACGCCGATGACAAGCCTCGGAGAGCCGGCGACAATTCTGGGAGAACCTCGAATCACGGTTGTGCAATCTGGCAACAACATCTTCTTTGGGATTGCTGCAGGTGCGCCTGGAATGGTGCAGGTGCGCCTCGAATGATGCAGGTGCGCCTGGATATCATAGCTACTACTTATCGTGCAACGATTGTTAAAACTCATGTATTCAGATTGAATTCTCATCTATGTATCTATGTATCAATGTATCTATGTATGTATAGAGTTACCCATCTAGACACGATATATCTGGACTGGCTGCAGGCGGTGCTGGAGAGCAATCCAAGTTGTGCCTGAAAATGATGATTGAGTGAATTCAGAGGTACACTTGGAGGCTGTGATCTAGCAAGTTTGGAGATGCACTTGGAGGCGGTAATCGAGGGTATTTGGAGATACACTTAGAGGCTGTGATTGAGTGAACTTAGAGATGCACTCTGAGATTATGATTGATCAAGTTTATAGATGCACTTGAAGGCCATGATAGTGCGAACCTGGAGGCTGTAATCGAGGGAGTTTGGAGATGCTCTTGAAGGCCGTGATCAAGCTGGTTTAGAGGCCATAATCATGCGAGTTTGGAGATGCACTTGGAGGCCATGATCATGCAAACTTGGAGGCTGTAATAGTGTGAGTTTGGAGATACACTTGGAGGCGGTGATTGAGCGAGTTTAGAGGCCGTAATTGTGCAAGTTTGGAGATGCACTTGGAGGCCATGATTGTGGGAACCTGTGGGCCGTAATCTAGCGAGATTGGACGGGTACTTGGAGGCAGTCGACAGACGGCGCTCTGGGCGCCAAGACTGATTTCATCAGTTAGTTAACTCGCAACGGTGGGAATGTGACAATGTGATTTAACCTTTGTGCAGTCATGGAGAGCTACCTGATGGCAGTCGATCATGTCGAGAGGCACGCCAGACGCTGATGCTACATTCAGAGGTCAACTCATAATCATGAAAAATGAGGTAAGGACAAAAAATCTTGGGTGTATGCTGTATTGGTGGATGCTTGTACTGAGTGTCAAATCATGATCATGACATAGAGAGATAAAGAGATAAAGAGGGATGACTTAACTTTCTGTTCTGTGATGATGGTAGTGTTGTGGACGAGAAAGAGAGAGATTGGGGATGAAGATGAGAACAATGTAGAGGATACAAGCGGATATGAGAAATCATGGGTACGACTTGCCTGATTGGGTTGGGAAGACCTCGTATCGATGTAAGTACACACCGGATCGCGAATCGTACCTGCCGTATTGGGGATGGTAAATTAACTCGCACATGAAATTCTCTTAAGTTCTAGTTTCTCATGATGATATGTGCCATCTCCCCTAATGTCTCTCTTTCTCGTCCTCAACTCTCCCATCACCTAATCCCTCTCTATCCCTCCATGCTATGATTAAGAGTTAACACCAAATACAGCATACACTGAGTACTGCATACACCATGTACTGCATCATGCCAACACCGATCCCAGCCAGTCTCTCATCTCTTGGCAGACCATGTTGTACACAATTCTCTACATTACCACCATTACGCGTTATCCAATGAATATGGTCTCAGCTCCCATCGCACCTCCCTCCAGAACTTCCGCAGCCAGATTGACCGCCTTGAAGTACTGCTCTAATCTTGCTCGATCATGGCCTCCTAGTGCATCTCCAAACTCGCTCGATCATAGCCACCAAGTGTATCTCTAATCTCCCTCAATTACGACCTCCAAGTTCAATTGATCAACGCATTCTATGTGCATCTCAAAACTCCCTCGATTACGGCCTTGGTGTGCATGTCGAAACTGGCTTGTTCACAGCCTCCAAGTGTATCTCCAGACTCCTTCGATTATGGCCTCCAAGTTCGCATGATGGCGGCCTCCAAATGAATCTCCAAGCTCGCTTGATCACAGCCTCCAAGTGTATCTTCAATCACGCTCGATTACGGCCTTCAAGTTGGCAAAATTGTGGTCTCCAAGCGCATCTCCAAATTCGCTCTATCAAAGCCTGCAAGTGTATCTCCAAACTCACTCGATCACAGCCTCGGAGTGCATCTCTAAGTTCACTCCATGGCGTTGTGAAACTCTGGAGCGAGATGGCAGACATCCCTTCATCAACACTCCGCCGCACCTCGCATGACAGCCGAAGGGAATTCGTGAGAAACAGCGGTTCTGGCTCGAGGAGAGTATGAAGAGAGTGAGAGGATATGAAGGGATACCGGCCATGATCAACCGCACAAATTGCTTGGATCTAAGAAAGCTCAGCAAGAGTGCATGAGACCAAGAGCTGGAAAAGATAGAGTCTGTATTTCATAGAATGAGATGATGTCTATCTACACTGAGGTCATTCAGATATATACATCCTGTTGCTGAGTCCATCTCTGTTATCCCTGTATCTTCGTATGTATATATATAGAGAGACTTAGGAAATACATGCCATATGATGATGTAGCAAATCTTGTGACTGTAGCAAGGACAAATATGACGGACGAAATGCCTTGTGGTTGTAGAACAATAAGAACAACTGGTGTGAGAATATGGCATCAAGTCTCCCACTGAACTTGTGCTGAGATCTCAGCTGCTGTTGAAGTATCCTGCGGACCTGTGCTGGGGTCTCAGCTGCTGTCGAAGTCTCCCGCCGTCTTGCGCAGAGGTCTCAACAGCTCCAAAATTTGAACCTTCTAATAGTCAAATCTCGTACCATGCTGAATCCACCTCCATAACTGCAGGTGCTTTCAGGAGCACCTGTGAATACTCTTGCAGAGTCTGAGGGCACTTTGCAAAGCTCCAGAGGGGGCTGGGAAGATCTGGAAGAACTTAGAAACACTGCTGAGAGCTACCCGAGTGACTGGGAGGTTTTCATATGGCTTCTGGACCCAGTTACATTTTGCTGATGCACGCCGGTAGCTGAAGCTACATTCAGGGGTCAACTCATAATCGTGAGAATGATGGGAAGAAAGACAATCCTGGGTGGATGCGGTACTTGGTGTATGCTGTACTCGTTGTATGCTGTACTCAGTGTTAACTCATGATCATGGCATGGAGAGATTGAGAGGGATGACTTAACTGTGTGCTCTGCGATGATGGTAGAGAAGGAGAGATAGGGGATGGAGATGGAAACGATATGGAGGATACGAGCCGATATGAGAAGTCACTGGTACAACTTGCCTGATTGGGTTTGGAAGACCTTGTATCGCTATTCTTACACGCCAGATCAGGAGTAGTACCTGCCATACCAGGAATGGTAAATTGACTCGCACAAGACATTCTCTTAAGTCCCAGTTTCTCATGATGATTTCCCCCATCTCCTCTTGTCTGTCTCTTTCTGTACCATCACCTAAGAACACGAAGTTCAATAATCCCTATCTATCTCTCCATGACATGATCATGACTTGACACCGAGTACAGCATACAACGAGTACAGCATACACCGAGTACTGAATCATCCTAAGATCAACTGTATCCCACTCCCAGTCAGTCTCTCATCTCTTGGCGGACTTTATTGTACTCAACTCTCTACATTCCCACGATTACTAGTTAACCAAGAAATAGAGTCTCAGCTGCCGTTGCACCTCCCTCCCGATTTACTGCCTCCAGAATCGACCACCTCCAAGTACTCCTCCAATCTCAATCCATCATGGCCTCCAAGTGCATCTCCAAACTCGCTCGATCATGGACTCCAAGTGCATCTTCAAGCTCGGTCGATCACGGCTTCCAAGCGCATCTCTGAGTTCACCCGTTCATGACCTCGAAGTGCATCTCCTAACTCGACCGATCACAGCCTCCCAATGTGCATGATGATGGCCTCCAAGGGCATCTCCAAACTCCCTCGATTACGGCCTCCAAGTGCATCTGTGAGTTCAACTTGATCTTGGACTCCAAGTGCATCCCCAAACTCGCTCGATCCCGGCCTCCAAGTGCATCTCTGAGTTCAACTTGATCTCAGCCTCTAAGTGCATCTCTGAGTTACTCGATCTCAGCCTCCAAATGAATCGCCAAACCCACTCGATCCCGGCCTCCCAGTGCATCTCTCAGTTCAACCTTATCTCAGCCTCCAAGTGCATCTCTGAGTTACTCGATCTCGGCCTCCAAATGCATCTCTAACCTCGCTCGATCACAGCCTCGAGATGCATCTCTGAGTTCAACTCAATCTCGGCCTCAAAGTGCATCTCCAAACTAGCTCAATCGCGGCCTGCAAGTACATTTCCCAGTTCACACGATCGCAGCCTCCAATTGCATCTCTAAGTTCTCTCAATCAGCGTCTCCAGGTGCTCGTGTGATTACGCTCCAGTACCATCTGCCGCCAGATTGGCGGTATGTATATATATAGAGAGACTTAGATAGATAATACTTGCCATATTATGATGAAGTGAATCTTGTAACTGTAACAAAGATGAATCTGATATATGAAATGCCTTGTGGTTATGGAACCCTAAGAACCACTACTGTGAGAATACGGCACTAAGTCTCCTGCAGACCTGCGCAGACGTCTCTCCCGCTCCAAAGTTTGAGTATGCTATCAATCACATCTCGTGGCATCCTGAATGCACCTCCATAACTGCAGGTGCTCTCAAGAGCACCTGAGAATCACTTGCAGAGCCCGAAAGCACTTTTCTTAGCTCCAGGAGGGCCTGGGAGCATCTGGAATTACTTTGGAGCACTGGTGAGGTCTGCGGGAGTGTCTGGGAGGTTTGCATTCGGCTTCCGGACCGATTTACACTTCGCTGATGTGTGGCAGAGAATTCTATGTGTCCTACCAACATTGAAGAATTTGAGTGTCAGAATGAGACAAGGAAAAAAGTGCACAACATTAGTTATTAGGAAGCCGTACTTTGAACAGTATATATTGTATTTGGTACTGGGATGTGGTATCAATAAAATATGGTATGAATAGGTCTGGACGATTTAATTGACTGGAAATTTAAAAGATATGTTTTAGACTCATGAGGAAACCAAGTTTAAAAATTACATCTGATCATACAATGCATGGCCTCTGCATTACATGGACGTCTATGAAATTGCAACTTAATTGTGTATTGGCCCACTATATCAGCTATAATTGATATTCTCAAGACTCATGCTCACCACTGACATTTTGTCACTTGAACATCTAGCGTAAGAGAACATGAATGTGTCATCAGATTTAAATCTGGTGGCAGGCGCTTACCCAGACTTTATCAATTTTAGAGTCAAGTGTAATCCTGCGTAAAGGTCACTTGACTGACCAACTTGAGATGCAGGGGATATGAATTATGTGTAATCTGCTTTCCAAGCAATCTTCATGTATCCATTACAGCAATCCTCATGTATCGTTACCTCTGCGAAGGAATAACCCCTAGCACATATACCTTATACAAAATTTCAACTTGATTTTCCCTAAATTAAAATTAATGCTGATGTTAGCCTTTGAGGTACATTTTGATATATATTTTCAAACAACACCTGTTACATTATCTTGGGTATTCGAAACAGTATAGTTCATCAATATAGTATAGTATAGGAATCATATTGTGCTTTTAATACATTATGTTCTTGGATCAAATTGATATAGATTCTGTTGATCTAAATGTTTTCTTCTGAGTGACTACTATTATACCACTGCTATTACTGTTAAACCGTATATATCACTGAGCAGTCCAATTGATATCTCTTGTTGTTCATTAGTCATTTAGCTATTGTATTCTCACATTCCCCCAGATTCCATTTATCAACTATTGGATAGTGCTTATGTAGCAAGGAATGGAGGATGTAGTCAGCTGAATGAATCAGATGTCTGATCAGTTTTCAGAGGGAATGCGAAAGTGTTACTACGAAGTTGAATTGTGAAGTACATAAAATCTATTCTAGAAGGCTAGCTAATAAATACATACAACGGTATGACCCAGCTGTCATGTACAGATTGTACTTCTAATACCAAACTATTATGGTGATTCTTAATCCCAATAAACTATACGATATTTATTTGATTAAGTACAACCACCTTTCCAATAATCTCTTTCTCTCTTCATCTGATCCTAAGACTCAATCTCTTGTACCGATATGCAGGAGCGGCCCGATCAAATCTGCTCCTGTTACCGTCTCCTATATAGAGGAAGCTTAAATCTGTCTATCGTGCAACCTCTCTGCTGCCCACTCATGGAATGGTGGTGCGCCGGGGATCAAATACCCCAATACCAGGTAGTCGATATTCTTGAGTTCGCAGAAACGAAGAACTACTCGGTCAGTGAGGGTTGAACATGCTTCAGTCAACTGAGAGAGTAACTCTCCGAATAACAAGACCACTTGTTGCAGAGCGTATTCGCATTTTGTCAAGTGTAGACCAGACATAAGTAGCGTGGTCTCATAAATATATCAGGGAGGCAACCGTGAAATAATAGATAGAATTTTTAATAATATTTTAAGATTGTCTTCGGTGCCTCTGAAAGCTAATCTTGTGGATGATGTCCCCTTCATTCCTTCGAACAATGCTGCCTCTTTATAGCCAGCTTTCTTCTCTGGGTGTGATAGCGTTATCACTCGGCCACACCCCTTAGCGCCCAATATAACAACACATCCCTGTAATGTGGTTTGAAAGCATTACGCTCCTGATCACAATCAGGCCATCCATTGCATGATATCAGCTTACTGCTCACTTGATCTTTAACATCTTGCAAATGTACAAGTCGGTAGTTGGAACATTTATCAACCTGGTTGATAATGTTTATCGCCTTCATAAATCCCTCATGCAGATGAGTTATTTATTTGCGTCAGAGATTTAAACGACGACCAACCGATACTATGCCAACATAGATTATTGACATATAAGATCATATCCAATACGAGGTTACATTGCGATCCAGAGCACTCGGGTCAGCGAGTGGTGCTCGCTCTAGGCCACAGCCTACATCATTAATCACTCAGTTATGTCATGCTAAGGCCGAGACTATTCTCCAGCAGGAACGTACCCCACCTGATCCTAACCCATTCTGGGTTTGGGGTGAAAACTCCTCTTAATTGCATATTAACTTACAACTGCCATGTATAATCACCATACATGACCCGCAAAGTATCCAGGTGTGAACAGACAACTAAGTGTGTCCGCGACGAATATGAACTCCCACTAAAGAGCATATGACTGATCACCAGATACCACTAGCATAGGTGTTATGTACAACATAGTTATGTATGCACTCTCATGATCATCAAATCAGATATCATTATCGCTAGTTGGGGAGAGCCCGTAACATCACCCCCTTCTCTATGATTGGTGTCCTCAACGATGCTCTATCATAACAAGTGCAACTTATAACTCTTTCCATCCTTAGCTCCCAATGCAATCATAAAACAATTTGTAACAAAAGAATTTTTCCCCCGTATACTCAATTCCTTTTTCTTTTCATCCCTGGTTTAATTCCTTTAACCCTCTTATCCCTTTCCATTGGTGGAGTATTCCTGTAGTACTCTTCCAACAGCTGCAGGTCGTTTTCTGCTACATTCTCATATGTTTCCCTTGTATTCTCTTCATGCGTATAATCCTTCCACTTGACCGACAACACGTGTGGCTTTGGATCATCGTCCGAAGGTCCGCTTGTAATCATCGATTGCATAATCCAATCGTTTCCGTCCGCTTCTATCTCCATCAACTGTTCCTTCGGATCTTCGCCCTTGTATAATTCCAGTCAATTGATGTTGAAGACTGGGTGAATTTTCCATGAGTCTGGGAACTTCAGTTTGCAGTATCGGTGATTACTCCCTATTGATAACACTTCGAACGGTCCAAGCATCTTATCTTCCAACTTCTTACACCTATGTTTCGCTTGTATATTCCATCCGTTAAGTGTCACCAAATCACCTTTTTCAAAGGATTCATTTTCTTCCTTCTCTTGTTGTAGTGCTTCTGCATTCTTTCTACAGATTCTTACTGTTATTCCCTGAATTTTGAATGAACCGAATTCATATAATGGCCGTATAGTTCAGATGCTGGATTTCTAAATTGAATTTCTGTTGGCCAGTCCGTTCGTGGTTCGAATCCGTAATTTGCATAGACGGGGGATATTTTGGTTGATGCGTGTTTGGAGTTGTTGTATGCATATTCTGCCATTGCTGGCATGGATGCCCAATCATTCTCCTCATAGTTACAGTAAGACCATAAATATGATTCGATCACCTGATTAATTCACTCAGTTTCACTGTCGGTCTGTGGGTGGTACGCTGTTGACATGCTGCGCTGGATTTCTAGGTAATCATATAAGTCCATAAAAAAGCTCCCCGTAAATGTAGAATCTCTATCAGAAACAATGTCCTCCGGGAAACCGTGATACTTCCATACGTATTCGAAATATGCTCTAGCCACCGTGGGTGAATCCTTCTTTTTCAATGGAATACAATGTGCCATTTTAGTAAACCGATCTATTACCAGTAAGATCACCATGGCTCCTTCAGATTCTGGTAGGTCGGTAATAAAATCGGTACTGATATGCATCCATGGTTTGCATGCTAATTCCAAAGGGTGTAGGAGGCCATGTTTCGCATGTCTAGAAGGCTTCATCCTTTGGCATATATCGCGTTCACTACAATACTTCTGGATGTCGCGTTGCATGTTCGTCCAGTAAAAAGTCCGGGTAATCAATTCGAGCGTCCTTTCTCTTCCAAAGTGTCCCGCAATCTTTGAATCAGGTTCTGATTTAATTATTTGCTGCTGTAGACCTTTAGGCACGTAAATCCTGTTTTTCCAGCACAGCAGGTCATCTATAATTGAAAAGCCCTTATTGATATTTCCTTCGGCTACAACATGTTTGTTTAGCTCCCTATATCTATTATTGACCATGGCTTTGTCCTTTATCCTGTCTTTCGCCTCCGGTAGTGGTAGTTCTACTTCGAACGCTGATATTTGAATCAATTTGAAATTGTGTTCAAAATCCAGTTCCATGGCTCTGATTTCGAACCATTGCTCCTTTTGTAAAAAGTCTGGTTTAATGCCGAAGTTGTACCCCCCTCTCTAGAGGTGAACTCTGGGCACCTAGAGAGTATATCTGCCTTGGCATTGGATGAATCCTTTGGGTATAATATCTGAAAGTTATACAGCTTGAGTTCTTCTACGCATCTGGCTTGTCGTCAGTAAAGAAATATTGCTGATTTGAAATATGTAAGGTTCTGATTGTCCGAATAAACTGATGTTTTATGCTTGGCTACTTGTATAAAATGTCGATTTTTCTTTAAGGAAAAGACCACCGCTCACATTTCCTGATCGTATAGATCATAATTTAGTTCTCTGGGATTTAACTTTCGCGACATGAATCTGACTGGTTGTATTTTGCTGTCTTCGAACTTTTCCGGGAGTATTCCTGCTATTGCAAAATCCAATGCATTCGGTTCCAGTAGGACTGGCCTATTTGGATCTTAACGTCTGAGGATCAGGGTTTTTCTGGAAGTAAATAGTATGGTTATCTCCAAGAAGGCTACTTCTTGTGGTTCCCCCCAGCCGAAGTTCCTATCATGTCGAAGCAGATCGGTAATCAGGGATACTATTCCTTAAAAAGTATGAACAAATCTTTGGAATCAATTTCATAAGCCCAATATCTGTTGAACTTCTTTCTGTGATGTCGGCCTAGGCCAGTCGACAATTGCTTTTGCTTTCTCTGGATCCATTTGTAGTCCTGCCGCGCCAACGACAAATCCTAGAGAGGTGGTTTCTGATCCGTCGAAAACGCAGTTATCTATCTCAATACATATACCATTGTCCATTAGCAGGTGGAAGACCTTCGAGACCAGTCTATGGTGTGTTTACATCGATACTTTAGTAGCTGTCAATATATCATCGATATGAGAGTCCGTTTCAATTACCGATTGGAATCTTAATATTGGTTGTAGGATTCAATTGATTTCTCTTTGGAAGGTAGCTGGTGCATTGCATAACCCAAAAGCCGGGACCATATATTCGTAAAGTCCGAATTTGGTATGGAAAGCAGTAAATTTTTCAAGCCCTAAAGGCATTCTCATCAAGTGAAATCATGACTTAAGATCGACTTTAGTGATATAATTTGCCCTGTTATGCCTCGCTTGAAGTTCTTCCATTTTGGGTAATGTTGTTCTATCTTTTTTAGTATAATCGTTTAGGTGTCAGTAATCAACACAAAGACGTAGCCCGCGTCTGTTAGGTTTGGGTACGAGTAATATAGGGCTTCTGAGGGTGCTGCTAGAGGGTGGAATTTTCCCTTCCTTTATCATCGTATAAAGGTATGTTACTAGCAGTTTTTCTTCTACTTGTGATAGCAGGTAAATAGGGCCCATTTGTGATTTATCCTCGGCCCCCAATAGTTCAATGCGATGATCACAGCCCTCATTGTCTGGTAGTTTCTCTGACTCCTTTCGATTGAACAAGAGTAAAAACTTATGTTAATGAGCCGGCAATTTCTGAGCTATTGACGGATTGCTGATAACTATTGCTCCGATTTGAATTGCCTTGTCACTAAGTTCAATTCGTTTATTATACGTAATAGAATATTCCGGATAAATTTTTCCATGGCTGTATCATTGTGACTGACAATGAGGAAAATGGAGATGACTGGTAGTCGTTCCTCTAGCTTTATGTTTTTCCAAGTACCATGTGGGTATTAATGCATCGTAGTCTCCGGGAGTCATCATTATTTCAAAGGTATCGTCTTCTTCATCATAGGACCGATGGTTACCGAAGGATAGTCCGAAAGGTACTGTAAAAAGATTTTTGGTTGTAAGACTGGTTCCCGAAACATCATTGGACTTAATTGGTTTTGTTCTTTTTACCACCGGTATCGAAAATGCTTTCGCAGCTTCAGGTGATATAACAAAAGTGATGCTTCCCAAATTGAGCATGAACCTCAAATGAAAGTATTGCCCATTATAGTCGATAAAGAATTGGTAGATTGGTCATTTACCAACCTTCGTCGTGAGGCCGTATATTCATATATGGCCGCGTATGAGAATATATGAGAACATACGGTTGCACACATGGATGTGGTAATAAAATAGAGTAGTTGATAGGTAAGATTATCGCTAGCGATCTCGGAGAGATCGCGAGTCGTCTATATAAGGTTGGCAGTTACCCGGCCCTGGACACGTCTCGTGCCATTGGCGAGAACCTAATCATGACTGCCATTACATCATCCCCCCCTTTAGGAGCAGACCCCCTGGGCTGCCACATATGTATATATAATAAGAGAAACCCCACGAAAAGGAACAAAACCAATGCATACGCCTCCGCACGACTTAGTAAATCCCACAACCGATCAGTGACCTATGAGCAGTCTCACAGAGGATTCCGTTCACGGGGAAACTGCACCTCCACTTGAGTTGTCACTGGAGGTGGTAAAAACCTGTGCCTAGTGTTAGCAACGGTTCCAAATTCCCGGGTTGGTTCCGGGTCCGGTTCCGATCCGGAACCGAACCGTTGCAACGGGTCTTACCACACGAAAACCCGGACCGTTGCAATTGGGCCGGTTTTACCACCAAAAACCCGGCATTTCAACATCACAACTTTGGCTTCAATTAAGTATTTGAGTTCAGATCGTATCATGACATGATCAGTATGTAGATTGTGCAGTTCTAGCCGCTCTTTCACCTCCCGCTTTCAGATATGTGTTCCGACCAATATTCGTTGAGTCGCGATCGAAAACCCGCTAATTTCGCGTAAAATGGGCCTTTATTTCACAGCCACACAACGAATAACAGTCGGTTCGCAAATCTGAAAGCGGGAGGTGAAAGAGCGCCTAGAAATGCACAATCTACGTACTGATCATCTCTTGATATGATCAGAACTCAAATACTTAATTGGAGCAAAAGTTGTAAGAACCGTAAAAATGGAACTGCGGTCCGGGTACAACCCGGCCAAAAACCGCGGGTTTATGTCCGGTCCGGGTAACAACCCTGCCAAGACAGCACGGTTCGGGTTCCTTGGCGGTTCCTAACCCGGACCGGGGTCGCGGTTCCAGTTCCAACCCGGACCGAAGCTGGGTAACCCGGAACCGTTGCTAACACTACCTGTGCTGACGCCATTTGTACTGGGCCAACATTCATAAGAAAGTAAGCAAAGTAAAACCCTCGCAAAAACGTCCAATTCTCCTCCTCCAAGTCCAATTATCGTCGGGGCTTCCTCGGATGTTCTCGGTGAAACTCGTTGACCAATTCCTGCGCATTCCCGAGATTCTCCGCCGGTTCCCAGCTAGTCCGTACGTAACTGTAACCCACCCACGGTCTGAGATAATGGAGCTTCCGGTTGCGTCGCTTAAAGTTGAGGATCCGGTCGACTTCCCATTCGTCAGAGTCGTCGACAACTGGCAGCTGCGGTTCAGATGGCGGCTGGCTGGCAGTAGGAGATGTATTGCGGTCGAGCAAAGAAACGTGGAAGACGTTGTGCTTCCAGATCGTATAAGGAAGGTCTAATTTGTAAGCATTCTTATTGATGACCTTACTTACCATGTACGGTCGTTTCCATTTGTAATCCAACTTCTTTGAGAGTCTTGTCGTCCGGAAGTGCTGCATTGAAAGCCAGACCCTTTCTCCAATCTCGAAAACAACATCTTTGCCGCCAGCGTATTTCGTCTGATTAGCTTGAGCCTCCTGCAAGTTCTTACGGAGGGCTTGGTGAGTCTCCTCCAAGCCAGCTGCGAACGTGTCTGCTTGGATTTCCGAATTCAGGCTAGATGGTTGCTTCAGGGCCTTAAACTGCATTACCAGATGGTAGTGGTAATTCGCCCAGAATGGAGTCATTCTCGTAGAGGAGTGTATCGCGTTATTGGAAGCCAATTCGGCTAGCAGCAAGAGTTCGACCCAATTGTCCTGGTTGTGGTTGCAGAAAGCCCGGAGATACTGCTCTATCGTCAGGTTTTGACGCTCCGTCTGCCCGTCCATCTGTCGATGGTAGGCTGTTGAGAGCGGATGGTCAGTACTCCAGTGAGAACATACCCGTGTCTAGAATCAGCTTGTAAGCTGGGTGCCACGATCTGTAACTATGTTTTCTGGGACACCTCGCTTACAGATGACGTGTCAAAGAAGAGCCGGGGCAATTCCGCCAAGTCAATATTCTTTTGGCATGGTAAGTAGATTGCCATCTTTGTCAGTCGGTCCACGATGACGAGAATCCCGGTGTAGCCCGATGCCGTTGATTCTGGCAAGTCAGTGACAAAGTCCATCGTGACGCCTTCCCATGGCCGTGATGGTGTCTCCAAGAGCATGTTGATTCCGTGCCTGGCGTGCCGAGGTGCTTTGATTCAGTGGCATACTGCGCAACCGCTGACATTCTTACGTACACGCGAGTCCATTGCTGGCCCGTAGAAATCCCTAGATACCAGCTGAGTAGTCTTAAGAGCTCCAAAATGACCGGACTCAGGGTTGTCATGGAATAGACTGATTACTTTTCCCCGTAGAGAATCGGTCACTGGAACGTATATCCTCTCCTCGTAAGTCAAGACTCCCACGACGACTTTCTATTGGCTTTCCTCTTTGGCGGTATCTGTGCCATCTATCATTGGTCAGTCGACGAGCTTCGCCGAGACATCGACAGTCAAAGGGTCGTAAGCCTGGGCTGTGATGATTGCTGGCATGAGCTCGTTGTATGGTTCCAGTGGGATAGTGGCTGATAGTCGTGCCACAGGCCTTTCGTAGCCGATCTCGTAGTCGGGCCGTCTGGATGGGCCATCGGCCGGGTTGTTGCTGCCTTCCAGTTGGTCGATGACAAAGCCGTAAGCCGAAAGAATTTCCGACCACCCAACTTGTCTTCTGGAGAGTACTTTGGATGTCTGGAAGTATTCGAGATTCTTGTGGTCGCACCGAATTAAGACCTTGTAATTGGCGCCCTCGAGGTAATGCCGCCACTGTTTCAGTGTTTCCACAATGGCCAATAGCTCCTGATCATAAGTGTCGTAATTCTGTTTGGCTGGAGAGCACTTCCGGGAGTAGAAATTGACTGGCCTGAGAACCCAGAAAACATCATACTGATTGAGAATGCCCACAATCGCGAATCCACTCGCATCCATTTGTAGAATGATCGGCTTGGCCCGATCGGAATGTTGGAGGATCAGTGCCTTCGTGACGGTTCTTTTCAGTTTCCGGAACGCCAATTCGGCTTGCCGCGTCCATTCCGATTTGACTTTCCCACATTATTCTGACTTCTGGTGTCGAGGTTTGCCTTTCGGTGGCTCGCCAGCCATATCTGTCTTCTTTAGTAGTTCTGTAAGTGGAAGAGTCACCTGGACATATTTCCGGATGAACGTTCAGTAGAAGTTCGTGAATCCGAGGAGCACCTGGACATTCCTAATTGACATTGGTGTCGGCCAGTCCTCGATTGTGGAGATCCGGTCCGATTCCATGCCGACTCCCCCAGAAGAGATAACACACCCCAGAAAACCAACTTCCGACACTCCAAATTAGCACTTTTCGGCTTTGCAATAGAGGTCGAATTCCTTAAGTCCCTGCAGCACGTAGCTCACATGCTCCTCATGCTCCTTCTCGTTTGTCGAATAGATGAGTATGTCATCGAGGTAGCATACCGCGAAGTCGTCAATGTATGGCCGTAGGCAATCATCGATGTAGGACTGGAATGCAGCCAGTGCGTTTGTTAGGCCGAATGGCATGACCCGGTACTCAAATTGGCGGTAACGCTTTCAAACAGCCATCTTTTATTTGTCGCCTTCCTTGATTGGGATGAGGTTATAGGCACAGCGGAGGTCCAGTTTCGTGACCATGCTGGCCTCCCAAACACGGTCAAGCATCTCTGAGATTAATAGAAGGGGATACCGATTCTTCTCCATCGCCAGATTGAGCGCGTGGTAGTCCACACAAAGCCTTAACCCTCTGTCCTTCTTGTTCCCAAAGAGGATTGGTGCTGCCCCCAGCGATGATGATCGCTGAATAAACCCGTTGGCTAGGTTTGCCTCGATGTAAGCCTTTAATGTACTCGACTCGAACTCCGATAGGTTGTAAATCCGCCCATATGGCAAGTTGTAGCCGGGCTCCAGGTCAATTGCATGGTCAGTTGACCGATGCGGAGGGAGTGTCTCCGCCTTATCTTGGCTGAAAACCTCCATGAATTCTCCATATGTAGCAGGGATATGTCCTCCATCATCTTTAGGAACCATCTTTGTCGTTGTGTTGGCTCCATCTGCACACGTTTGTTCTCAATTCATAGTAGATATGGAACGGTAAGGAGGAATATCCAGGAGCCCGGCTTCAAAACGGTTCACCACAATAGGCCCAAGCCCCGGTGTCGAGTACTGCCTTCGTGTCTCGGCGAGCCGGCAATGTTTACACAAGTATACCCTTGGGAACCTCTTTCTGACCGTTGCCGCCGCTGCTCTCTGCCACCGGTTCAGCGCCTGTGGCCTATCTCACTGACCATCAGTGATGCCTTCCACGGTCGTTCCCAGCAGCCCAGTACAATCTCCCACTGTCAGGAAGAATGTCCCGATGACCTGCTCACAGGCCAGTAGAACGTCACAGGCAGTTGCTTCAACTATTTGAATATCTGGGATACTGCCGCCTCCTTCGGAACACGCCTCCTCCCTAGCCATAGATCCTGGTACATTCCCGGGGCATTTCTGATGGTCTACCCAGTCAACTGCCACCACTTCAGCTCCCCGTGGGGTTCGCAGAGACAAAAGCTGACCGCATTGCCAATCGACGTCAGGATTCCTGGACTGGAACCAAGGCAATCCCAAAACCAAGCCGTAAGCCTGCATGGGCACAACTAGCATCTCTGATTCTCGAACAGGTGATAAGTGCTCCATATACTGAATCATGAACGCCGTTTTTTGACTGTCGCTCGCATGAGCCACTACTTGGCCCTTGAAGCTTAGAGCCGTGATGGATGCTGGTTCGTCTGCTAGACCAAGCCATTTTCGCAGTCTCGGTGACATAATGATGTTCGTCGTGCCGCAATCGATGAGAGCTCGCAGGCGTTGCATTTCCCCATGTCCGTCTATTATAAAAAGCTCGTGAATATTATGGGACGTGTCCGGTCTGGACGTGCCGCATAAGTACTGAGTTGACATGAGAGCATTTGGGCTCTCCAACAACACACTTGACTTCAAAGCGATCCGATGCTGTTGTATGCTGTCCATCATCGCCATCAAAGGTTGCATTGGCAACCTCTCCAACCCCAATTCCGCCTCATCGTACATCTCCCGTCGGGCCAGATGCCGAGAGAGACGAGTGAGTTTTTTGTGTTGCTGATTGTCGAAGGACATCTGTCGTTCGATTTGGTGTCCTCCGTCCCTGTTTGGAGCTAATGTCTGGTCCTCCTGCGGTGGGTTACCTCCTCGTGAGTATTAAGGGCAGAAGGTCGCCTTCTGGTTCGGAGATCCGCATCGTAGGCATTTGCCGGTAGTACGTCGGCTTTCGAAGATTCCCTTTGAGACCCATGATGCTGGTGGTAAGCCTGACGATTGTCCTCCGCCACCTGATTTGCTGTGTCTGTTTGATCCCGATTGCCTGGATTTGCCGCCGGTAGTGTCGGCTGGCTAGGAGATGGACGGCCGACATCCTCGTTTGCCACCTTTGGAAGACGAGTGGGTAGGCTGTTTCTGCTGCTGTTGTTGCTGCTGTTGTTACTGCTGCTGTCGCTTCTTGTTTTCGACATGAGTAACTTCCGAGGCTGCGGCCTTTTCGAAGAATTTCTCGAAGGTGTCAAAACTGCCGCAGGCGGGCGTCATCGGTCCAACTTTGTTCTTGAGATAGTTGCAGAGGCCTGCCCAGGCAATATCATAGAGGGCTTCTTCGTGCTTCTGCACATTCCACCCAGCCTGTCTCTAATTAGATTTGAAACAATTCGCATAGGCTCTGACCGATTCTTGTGGAAGTTGTATGTATCCTTGCATCAGCATGATCACCACCACGCATTGTCGGACCTCGTCTCCATAAACCTTAGTCATCTCTTGTGAAAACTGGTCTAAGTCCAGTAGGCATGGGTCGGATTCTGCAGATAAGTCTCCCGCCCATTCCGATGGGTCTGTCATCGCCGTGTGTCTAAGTGTCGGGTGTTGATGATTACTCCAGGCATCCAGAAGAGAGATCGCATAATTGACCTGATGGGGTCCACAGTGTGGGAATATGTGGCCATGGGAGTTAAAATTCGAGCGTAACGCGTCCAGAAATCTGTCCAGCTTTTTCGCACCACCGCAGAACCTTACAGGGTCAACCAGCTTGTAGATATTCGGTCTTGAGCCTATGGTGCTTCGTTCGGTGCATTCGGCGCTTTCGGCAGCCCATTGATCCCGTTCGGCAGCCATTCGTTCCCACTGGGCAGCCAATCTGTCCCGTTTGAGTCTCTGTTCGGCTTTCCACTGGGCTTGGTTTTCAAGAAGCATTTCCAGCATCAACCAGTTTTCAGTCGCCACATCTAGATGATCCGCGTCAGTAATTTGGGAATGGAGATCACCACTATCGTTGTCGATCGGGCTATCTTTGTGTCTTTGACCTCCGAGGTCATCTTAGAGGTCATCGTCATCGTCATCGTCAATCTCGGCCTCCGGTAAGACCGTTGGAGTAGTGAGTCCGGCTGTCAATGCCGCTGCCTGCAGAGTGTCAACACTCCCATGGATGTCAGTGACGCACAATTGAGTTCTGGTAAACTTCCTTGGAAGAATGTTTTGTGATAAAACGCGTTATTTTGTGGTGACATGTCGAAAGCGGTAAAATCGCAAGATCCCATGAGCAAAACGTATCGAATTTATCATGAGTGATAATAGGGTAATGCCGTGTATCCGTATATGCCCGCGTATGAGAGTATATGAGAAGATACGGTCGCAGACGTGGATGTGGTCATATAATAATGTAGTTGATAGGTAAGATTATCGCTAGCGATCTCAGAGAGATTGCAAGTCCTCTGTATAAGGTTGGCAGTTACCTGGCCCTGGACACGACTCGTGCCATTGGCGACAACCTAATCATGACTGCCATTACATTAGTACGGATAATTTTTGGAATCTCCTTCAGTGATTCTGATTGATAGTAAACAAAATCAGTTAATGAATTATTCTTTTTTGGTTCTCTAAAAAGAGAATCTGAAGCTTTGCATTTTGACATCGCTATCCTTTCGACAATAGTGTAACCACAACAGGTTAAAAATAAGGTATTTAAGGTTATTCGATAGGAAGTATGCTGGATAGTTGTAGTCGTGTTTCCTTACTGGCCAGCAGTTTCGATCTTCTGATCATCCTCAGGGGAAACTTAAAAACACCAGGGAATAATGTCTTCCAAATAAGTTTCGTATGTTGAAACATCACTATGCGATCTTCAAGCTTGATGTGGCTTGCTAATCTGATTCCGGTGGTGAATCCCACCTGTTGCTTTCCGGTGATTCCTCCCTTTGCCCCCTGTCCTACAATTCAGTCAAATACTCACCTTCGGATTCCTCTTCTTCTTCCTCTGTCTCTGAGCTTGAACTATTGTCGCTCTCTTCTTCATCTCTTTCTGAATCAGAACTATCAGAACCTGAGCTCAAATCCTCCTTGGTATTTACTTCCATTGCTGCTACCTTCATCTTCTGATATTCCATAGGTTTTGAATAACTTGCTGTTTCTTTGTCCAATATAATTGGCCTCACACAGTCTATCACCCTGTGATTTCCTTTTCTATCCGCGGGCAATGCACACCTAAGGCATTCTCCTGCCACCTTCTGTCGTTCGATCACTGAGGAATCTATCCCCTCAGTTTTCGAGCAGTCACTTTTGGATTTTCATTCCAGAAGGTGCATCATAAATTTTGTCTGTTTCCGTACTAACCGTAAACTATCGAATTTTTTCCTTCTCTGACTTTTCTTATCCGATTTCTTGGTCCCTGAAAATGTCTTGTAAGATTTAAGGGTAGCCTTAAGTCCGAGGTTTTTCCTTGCAGCCTCCCATTTTTCTGCAGTTAGCCCTGCATTGATCAAAGTCGATGTGATTTCTTGATCGGTTTTCCCGGTCAAGTCCACAGTATGGATTTCCTCCAAAACCCTCTGTGGGAGACTTTCAAGTATTAACTTCTTCAGTGCAGCGCCAGTAACCCTAGCCTTGTCATTAAAGGTTTGAATTTTGGTAAACATATCACATATGCAACCCTCATACTGTACTTGTTCAAGATCTGCATTCGCCTCGTCTTTTGCGTCCTTCTCTTCAAACTTAAGTTTGACAGCATTCACATACCCAGTCATTGATTTAGGGTGTGTTCCGGCCAAAGTTCCCTTAAGCCACTGGATATGCCATGACGCTGCATAACTATCCATTAAGGATCCTATTCAGTCAATAGTTTGTTCATCCTTAGGGAACTTTTCCGGTTGATCCTCTATATATACCTGAACCAATACCCACCCGGTATCGAAATCTTCTTCTGGTTTTCCTAAGAATTGTTTGGGTTCCTTGATTTTAATTGGCTTTGCAAATTCTAGTTCCTTGATTCGCCTCTGTCATCGGGACATTCGCCTTCCACCTGGTCCTCCATGATCAGATGGTGGTGGATCCGGTGGTGGTGGAGGACCTTCTTCTTCTCCTCCGGCTGCTCCGCCATTGTCCCCTCCAGCTGCTCCACCGTCATCCCCTACAGCTGCTCCTCCGGCTGCTCCGCCATCGGCCCATCCAGCTGCTCCGTCATCGGCTCCTCCAGCTGCTCCGTCGCTTCCTGCTCCACCCCTTATCTGTCCTAGACAAGTACATACGCTCTTGGTATCCCTTAAACTAGATACTGATGGTGACTGGAAGGCAGCCAATCTCTGGGGATGCACAAACTGCTGAGTTCCTGATGGTCTGGCAGCACTTTGTCAGAATTCAAAAGGTGTAGACTCAGAGAACTTATATTGCTCCATGGCTGTCGTTAATCCGGTATTAATTTCCTCGACCTGTACCAATTTCTCATCCATCACTACCTGATGCTGGCGTAATTACCATTTGTATGGCATTTTCTTTATGGATTCCGTAATAGCCGCCATTACTTTATTAACCTTGTGTATTCTTTTTGACAAGATCTGTAATGTCTTTTGAATAGCTTATACCGAGGTTTTAGCCGTGAAAATTTGAAGTCCGTTGTCAATAATTTTGTTATTTTGGGCATCCAATTCTTGGCATATACCGGCAAACAAATCAGTAGCTTCCCCTACTATCTGATTAACCTGTTCCTGCAATACGTGAATGCCTGAACGTATCTCTTGTAGCATTGCTTGCTGAAAATGCATTATAGATCCGACCCCCTGAACTTCAGAGTCAATTCTGACCTTTTCTGTCTGAAGTCGACTTTCCATAAGAATTATCCCATTTTTCAGGGAGTCAAATACCTCTTCCTGAACGTCCTTTTCTTCGTTACATGGCTGTATAACATGGACGATTTGTTGATCGAGTGGCGACAATTGTTTTTGCACTAAGTTGTTATTCGCTTCGGACATCTTTATTTCTCCCTGGCCGCTTGGTACCTCAACGGGCTCTTTCTCACTTTTGAGTAGCAAGTATTCTCTTCGGGCGGCTTCTATTCTTCTTTGGTACCCTTGGCACCATTCTGGAATAGCCCTTCCTGCAGGGGATCGGGGTTTCTCTATCATTTAGTGGCCAGGCGCTAGGGCCCTGCTGTTGAATGTTAGCCTACGTCGTTGAGCTGCCATCTCTGATCACATGACTATAATCAGGTGGTAATATATGTCTGTTTAACTGGACTGTCGCCTCGTCCCTATGTGGACAGTTATCAAGTAGGCAATGATTGATGCAATGTCCCTGCAGTATATAAGAATCTCTTCCATTAATTTTGCCAAGGTAATTGTAAGCGTAATTCACTGACAAGAAGTTACACTTCTGGCAGATCACTGCAGGACTTTTTTCCTCGATATCGTATAACTGGCAACTGATGTAGAAGCAATTCTCCCTGCGACGATGTAGGCTGCAAGTCCCCTGGCCCAGATCGATGCAGCAGAAGTTGTCTTCACACCTCTCGTACTACAAACTCATATGTAAGATTAATTTTCGGTTTGTTGATAACGACCAAATGTAATTTAGGATTGTTTGGGTACAATATAAAATATGCTCCAATGTTTGAGAGTTAGATATATAAGCTCAGTATCTCTGGTGTCATGTCATCGAAGCTGTATGTCATATAATCCACTCTCAGACAACAGCATAGAATACTTAAAATATTATACTGTTACGGCGGGTTTTAATCCCAATAAACCATACAATATGTATTTGATTAAGTACAGCCACCTATCTAATAATCTCTGTCTCTCCTAGTCTGATCCTAAGACTCAATCTCTTGTACCGATATGCAAGAGCAACCCAAATCACACCTCCTCGAGTTGCTGTCTCCTATGTAGAGGAAGATGAAATCTCCCCGTCAAGCAACCACTCTTCTACCCACCCCTCGAATGGTGGTGCGCCGATGTTCAAATACCACACTACCAGGTAGTCGATATTTTTGAGATCGCAGAACCAAAAAACCACTTTGTAAGTGTGAGTGAAACGTGCTTCGGCCAACTGAGAGACTACCTCTCCGCTTAACAGGACAACTTGTTGCAGAGCGTATTCGGATTGTTTCAAGTGTCGACTAGACATAAGTAGCCTGGTATCATAACTGAATGAGGGAGGCAATTGTGAAATAAGGGATAGAATTCTTAATAATATTTTAAGATCGTCTTCAGTGCCTCTGAAAGCTAATCGTCTGAATGATGTCCCCCTTCATTCCTTCGAACAACACTGCCTCTTTATACCCAGCTTTCTTCTCTCGGTGTGATACCATTATCTCCCAGCCACGCCCCTTAGGGCCCGATATAACAACTCATCCCTGCAATGTAGTTTGAAATCATTATGCTCCTGATCACAATCAGGCCATCCATCACAAGATATCAGCTTACCCCTCACTTGATCTTCAATATCTTGCAAATGTACAAGTCGGTAGTTGGAACATTTATCAACCTGGTTGATAATGTTTATCGTCTCCCTAAATCCCTCACACAGATGAGTTATTTATATTCATCAGAGATTTAAACAGAGACCAACCAATACTATACCAAGATAGATTATTGACGCATAAGCACGTATCCGATACAAGGTTATATTGCGATCCAGACCACTCGGGTCAGGGAGTGGTGCTCGCTGTAGTTCAGAGCCTACATCATTAATCACTCAGTTACGTCATGCCAAGGTCGAGACAATTCTCCGGCTGGAACGTGTCCCACCTGATCCTAACCCATTACGGGCTTGGGGTGAAATGTCCTCTTAATTGCATATTGAGTAACAACTGCCGTGTATGATAACCATACATGACCCACAAACTATCCAGGTGTGAACACACAACTAAGTGTGTACACAACTAATATAAACTCCCGCTAAAGAGCATATTACTGATCACCTGATATCACTAGCATAAGTGTTATGCACAACTTAGTTATCTATGTATACTCGTGATCATCAAATCAGGTATCATTATCGCTATTCGGGGAGAACCCCCAACACAAAGCAATCTAGCAATGTTCAGCAACCATTATCAGATACAGTAAGTATAGCAAGGCTGAGTGGGTATTGCTGGCCCAGCAAGTATGGCAACACAAACTAGGTGTAGCACGGCTGAGCAAGTGTAGCACGGCTGAGCAAGTGTAGCAAGGCTGAGTAAGTTCAGCAAGGCCAAGCAAGTGATATCAATGGTACAATAATACCAAATGCAATATCCACCATTTCTCTCCTACTTAAGTCCATGAGCATTTGTTCAATCCCAAAGTGCTCTATACAAGAAATGTGTATACGTATGGTTACTTGCACCACCCTATTTCTGATCGATGATATTTGCAATATTTTGTCTGTTGCTTTAGTTTCTGGCACAAAGACTATTGAGATTGAATTGTTTTACGCAACAGCATAATGAATATTTGTGATTTTGTACATCAGAGATTGCCAGGTGGAAGAATGCATTATTTTGCATATTTTCTGTATAGAACACTTTGTAATTTGACCAAAACTCTTGGACATAATTGACAGGAAAATTGTAGATTGGCACAGTTATTCCAGGTACATTGAGGTAGATACCACCAGGCTACCTATAATAATGCTTCGTGCTGGTTGCATAACAATGACCCCTACATCCATATTCGTATACTTGAATGAGCCTGGTGAGAACCCTGTTAGGCTTGTTCAATCTGCACTTGATATCAGTTCGCATAATACAACCAGTTATAATCAGCAGCAAGGTATGCAGTTTATAAGGCTACTTGTCAAAGTAAGTCTTGTCAGATGTGCAAATGCATCAATACAATCAATGTACTCGCAAAATGCAGTTTTCTGAAATCCTCTAAACAATGTCTTTGTAGATTTAGTTGTATATTTGATGCAGTGCTGAGTCAGCAGGTATGATCTACAGGCTGGAATTTATTGAGTGCTGTTAGGGGTTGCCGCTTAACAGTGATAGTGATACTTGATTATGAATACAAGATGTATACATATCTACGATATCCAAAACACCTATGCATGTATTATACAAGTGATCAGTAATATGCTCTTTAGCGGGAGTTCATATGAGTCGCGCGAAGTGTGGGTACTTCATTCACACCTGGACACTTTGCGGGACATGCATGATTGACATGCATGGCAGTTGATAGTCAAATCCGATCAAGAGAACTCTTCTCCCCTACCTGTCACGGGCTAGGATTCAGAGGAGCACATTCCAGTCTAGAGAACAGTCTCAACCTTAGCATGACATAACTGAGGGATTAATGACATAGGCGCAAGCCTAGAGCGAGCACTACTTGTTCGCTCGAGTAGTCTGGCTCCCAATGTTACATCGTATCAGATACCAGCTTAACCGTCAGATATCTGCATTGGCATAGTATCGGTTGGTCGCCGATTAAACCTATGACACAATTAAATAACTAATCTGCATGAGGGATTTAGGAGGCCATAAGCATTACCAACTTGGTTGGTAGATGTTCCAACTACCGACTCGTACAATTGCAAGATGGCTAAGTTCAAGTGGTGGATATGCTGATATCATGTGATGGGTGGTCTGATCGTTTTCAGGAGCGGCATGGTTTCAAACCACATTGCAGGGGCTTGATAACCTGAGGGAATCATGGCAAGGTAATTTTAGGTGCTAAGAGATGTAGTCGAGAGAGAACCCTATCACACCCAGAGAGATAAAAGGTGGCTATAAAGAGGCAGCAATATTTGAAGGAATAGAGAGGGACATCATCCACAAGATTAGCTTTCAGAGATACCGAAGAAGATTCTAAACTATTGTTAACAATTCTGTCTACATAATATCTACCCTCCTACACCTCCGTGACCAGGTAGCATATGTCTGGTCCACACTTGCCACAGTCTGAATACGCACTTCGGAGAACTGTCGAATCTTTTGGCAACTTACTCTTTCAGTATGATGAACAACATTTAACCAGGATCTGCTGCGAGGTTTTTCTTTTTTGAGAACAAGAGAATATCGGATACCTTGTGCTACAGTATCTGAACACTGGCGAATCACCATATGAGGAGTGGGCCAAGGAGTGGTGGCACGAAGGGGAAGTGTAGTCTTCCTATACAAAGGAGAGGGATTCTGGATGAGATTTGATTTTGGACGCTCTTGTAGAATGGTACGTGAGATTGAGTCTTCAGCTATGACGAGGAGAGAAAACGACTACTAGATAGGCATCTGTACTAGATCTAATGAATATTGTGTTGATTATTGGGATCTAAACACCGCCGTAACAAGTGCCAATAACGAAGAATCTGCTGATAGAATTTGTGTATACATCAGCGAAATGTAAATAGGTCTGGAAGCCACACACAAACCTCCCAGACACTCCGGTAGACCCCACCGGTCCTCCCAAGTGATTCCAGATACTGCCAGGCCCCCCTGGAGCCAAGCCAAGTGCTCGCAGACTCTGAAAGAGCATTCTCAAGTGCTCCTGAAAGCACCAGCAGTTATGGAGGTGCATTCAAGATGCTACAAAATTTGACTTATAGGATACTCAAATTTTGGAGCAGCTGAGACTTCGAGAGCAGCTTGAGACCTCTGCGTAGCTCTGCGGGAGACTTAGTGCCGTATTCTCACAGCAGTGGTTCCTAGAGTTCCATAACCACGAGGCATTTTTGGGTATCAGATTCGTCAGAGTCAGAGTCACATGATTAACAACATCATAATATGGAATGAATTATCTTTCCAAGTCTCTCTATATATATATATACATAGGGCCAATCTGGCTGCAGACAGGACTGGAGAGTAATCGCAGGAGTACCTGGACACACTGATTGAAAGAACTTAGAGATACACTTGGAGTCCATGATCGTGTAAACTGGGAGATGTACTTGGAGGCCGCGATGGAGTGAGTATGCACTTGGAGGCCGAGATTGAGTTCAACTCAGATATGCACTTGAAGGCCGTGATCGAACGAGTTTAGAGATGCATTTGGAGGCCGATATCGAGTAACTCAGATATGCATTTGGAGACCGTGATAGAGCCAGTTTGGAGATGCACTTGGAGGCCGAGATTGTGTAACTCCGAGATACAGTTAGAGGCTGTGATCAAGCGAGTTGGGAGATGCACTTGGAGACCGAGATCAAGTTGAACTGAGGAATGTACTTGGAGGCTGTGATCGAGTGAGTATGGAGAAGCACTGAGAGAATGAGATCGAGGAACTCAGAGAAATACTTGGAGGCCGTGATTGAGCGAGTTTGGAGAATCACTTGGAGGCCGTAATCGAATAACTCAGAGATCCACTTGGAGGCCGTGATAGAGCGAGTTTGGACATGCACTTGGGGGCCGAGATTGTGTAACTCAGAGATGCACTTGGAGGCGGTGATTGATCGAGGTTGTAGATGCACTTGGAGGCTGTGATCGAGCAACTGAGGAGAAGCACTGTGAAGCCGAGATCGAGTAACTCAGAGATGCACTTGGAGGACGAGATCAAGTTGAACTCAGAGATACACTTGGAGGCTGTTATCAAGCCAGTTTGGAGATGCACTTGGAGGCCGAGATCGTGTAACTCAGAGATGGACTTGGCAGCCGAGATCAAGTGGAACTCAGAGAGGCACTTGAAGGCCGTGATCGAGCGAGTTTGGAGAAGCACTGGGAGGCCGTGATTGAGTAACACAAAGATGCACTTGGAGGCCATGACAGAGCGAATTTGGAGATGCACTTGGAGGCGGAGATAGTGTAATTCAGAAGCACTTGGAGTCCGTGATTGAGCGAGTTTGGAGATGCATCTGGAGGCCGCGATCGAGTAACTAAGAAATGCACGTGGAGGCCATGATCGAGCGAGTTTGGAGAAGCACTGGGAGGCTGAGATCGGGTAACTCAGACACGCACTTGGAGGCCATGATCAAGTTGAACTCAGAGATGCACTTGGAGGCCATAATCGAGCGAGTTTGGAGATTCACTTGGAGGCCATGATCAATCGTGATAGGAGGAATACCTGGAGGTGGTCAATGTGGAGGCGGTAGATCGGGAGGGAGGTGCATTGGCAGCTGAGACTCTATACATTGGTTAACTCGTCACGGTGGGAATGTAGAGAATTAAGTACAACATGGTCTGCTGAGAGCTGAGAGACTGGCTGGGAGCGGGAGACAGTCAATCCTGGGATGATGCAGTACGTGGTGTATGCAGTACTCAGTGTGTACTGGACTCGGTGTATGCTGTACTTAGCGTATGCTGAACTCGGTGTTTGCTGTACTCGGTGTATGCTGTACTCGGTGCTAACTCTTGATCATGGCATGAAGAGATAGAGAGGGATGACGTAACTTTGTGTTCTTAGATGATTGTAGAATTGAGGATGAGAAGCAGAGGGATGGGGCAAATCATCAAGAGAAACTGGAACTTAGAGAATTTCGTGTGCTAGTCAATTTAGCTTGCCCGATATGGCAGGTACGAGTCCCATCCCGGGTGTAATAACACTGATAGGAGGTCTTCCCAACCCAATCAGCCAAGTTGTACCCCTGATTTCTTATATCCCCTCGTATCCTCCACATTGATATCATCTTCATCTCCCATTTCTCTCTTTCTCGTCCACAACTCTACCATCATCGCAGAACACAAAGTGAAGTCATCCCTCTCTTTCTCTCCATCCTATGATCATGAGTTGACACCAAGTCCAGCATCCATCGAGTAAAACATACACCGAGCACAGCATACATCGAGTACAACAAACACCGAGTAAAGCATACACCGAGTAAAGCATACACCGAGTAAAGCATACACTGAGTAAAGCATACACCGAGTACAGCACACACCAAGTACAGCATCCACCCAAGAATGTTTGTCTTCCGTTTATTGTCATGATTATGAGTTGACCCCTGAATGTAGCTTCAGCTTCCGGTGTGCCTTCTAACACGATTGACTGCCATTAGCTAGCTTGCCATGATAGCTCAAAGGTAAAGTCACCCTGCCACATTCCCACATTTGCGAGTCAACAAACTGATGAATTGAGTCTAAGCACCTGGCACAACATCCATGTATCGGCTCTAAGTACTCATCCAATCTCGTTGGATCACGGCCTCCAAAGTGCATCTCCAACCTCGCTCCATCACGATCTGCAAGTGTATCTCCAAACTCGCTTGATTTTGGCATTCAATTTCGCACGATCATTGCCTCCAACTGTATCTCCACACTCGCTCGATTATAGCCTCCAAGTGCATCTCCAAACTCGATCGATCATGGTTTCCAGGTTTATCTCCAAACTCGCTCCATTGCGGAGTCCAAGTGCATATCCAAACTGGCTCGATCACGATCTCGGAGTGCATCTCAATGTTCACTCGATCACTGCCTCCAAGGAGGTCTGCAAATACGGTCAATTACCGCCTCCAAGTGCATCTTGAAACTCGCTCAATCACGGCCTCGGAATGTATCTCTGAGTTCACTCAATCATCATTTTGAGGCGCGCCTCAAATTGGCTAATCACCGCCTGTAGCCAGTCCACATTTACCGTTTGTAGATGGGTAGCTTTATAGATACATAGATACATAGATGAGAATGCAAACTAAATACCTCAGTTCGAACAATCATTGACCGATAAGTAGTAGCTATGATTTCCAGGCACACCAGCAGTGTTCCCAAAGAATATGTTTTTTTCCCAGACTGCTCTACTGTGATTCAAGGTGCTCCCAGATATGTTGCTGGCGCTCCCAGGTTTGTCACCGGTGCTCCCAGGTGATCCCAGGGATGTCGTCGGCTCCCCCAGAGTTGCAATTGGCGCTCCCAAGGTTGTCGTCAGTGTTCCCAGTTACTCTAAAGGCTGGCAGGAATGCCCTCCAAGGGTCTGATAGTCTCCTGGAATTGACGCATCTAAGTTTACACTCCACATTCTCTCAGACACTCCTGGAGGCTTCCAGTGGCTAAAATACATTTTGCTGATGTATTGGAAATATCCCCCAGAATATTGGTTCAACACATCATCGGCAAAAGTGGAAATCGACAATAGGCTCTGCTACCCACATACAGACACACGCACAGCACATCACAAGCTTCCCATGAACTCCTGCACACCGCACACCCTATAGCCATCTATAGATAATTTACAGAGATGCGCACATGGGCCTATGGAACTATATACGGCTGCTGGCCAGTGATGGACCTAAACCTGTCTTTACACCATGTAGTGTTTGCGGTTATACCGGTACTGTACACACAATCCCTGCGAGTCCACATTTGCGCCCGCAGCGACATGGGAGCCTGCTCGAGAGCCTGCTTGAAAGACCGCTTGATAGCATGCATGATTGCCTCCTTGGCAGAGTCTTACATCCGAAGGAGTAGAGTTTTGCATGGCAAGCTTTGGCCGATGGAAATCCCTGAGTCAGTGGGAGCTTTGGCTAATAGAAGGCTCTAAGTCTGTGGAAGCTTTGGCTACTAGAAAGCTCTCAGTCTGTGGAAGCTTTGATGCTAATGTTAACATAACCAACCTACCGGTTTAAGTGCTTCTGGTACTATGATCACCATCACAGACACCATCATCATTGCAGACATCACCATTGCCATCATTGCCATCAAAACCATCCCCATCATCACCATCAACTCCATCGTCACCATCACCATCAGACCAAATGAGTACACAGATGAACACAATCAGTGGGAAGTGAGCAGTTGATTCCACTTGACAATCTGATTCTGACAACTACTCTCCCCAAATTCCAATTGTCTACCTCGTCTGGAGCATCTCAGACTGCAATTGTCAACACCATGGTGGTGGGGAATCGTGAGATCTCGTTGAGGTGGCTACGCTAAATATAACATTCAGACTATGAAACTGACTGATGTCATGATGTTGGCCACCGCCACCGGCCTGCCACCGTCATAATCCCTCGGTCTGGCACCAGTAACTCCGCTGAAGACTGGATCGAGCACCCAGGAGCATACATGGGAGTCTGCTTGAGAGCGTTTTGTCGACACACTTGGGAGCGTCTTTTCAAGCTGGCTGGGGGTGTGTTATTGTGTGCAATAGGAAGTGTGCATGAGAGCGTATTGACAGCATGGGAGTGGGAAATGAAGTGAATTTGGCAGTTATGTTGAATGCAGCATAATAGATCGTATGGAGCAGACATAATCACATGCGTATCCTAGTAATCCGGTTAATGCACAAGTTGGTAGATTCTCCTAGTGACACAGGTCAAATTTGCCATTGATTACCGACCATATCTGAAACAGCTTCTCTATGAGTTATGTGTCGCATAAGGTCAGATTTGCTGGTGTATAGATAATGACATTAATTCAAATATTACTACACTGCACCGCATAATTATCACAGTGAACCTTCCACTTTGCCTATACTGGTTGAATACATCAGCGAAATGTATTTTGGTCACTGGGAGCCACTGGGAGTGTCTGAGAGTTGTCAGACCAGAATCCGAAGGTGGTCAAATCCCAGAGTTTACTGGACCGATGCAGTGGCCTTCAGATGCACCTGGGAGCACCTGGGTGCGCCAACCAGAAGCCTAGAAGCATGTCAAATCACGGTAGAGTAGTCTGGGAATATCATCATCTGCATTGGGAACACTGCTGGAGCGGCTGGAAATTATAGCTACTACTGATCGTTCAAAAGTTTTAAAACTCATGTATTCAGTTTGTATTCTCATCTATGTATCTATGTATCTATCGACATTCGGTATATCTGGACTGGCTGCAGGCAGTGGTTGAAACCAATTCGAGGTGTGCCTGAAGATGACGGTCGAGTGAACTCAGAGATACAATTGGAGGCCGTTATCGTGTGAACTTAGAGTGACTTGGAGGCCGAGATAGAGCGAGTTTGGAGATGCACTTGGAGGCCATGATGGAGCGAGTTTGGATGTACACTTGGAGACCGAGATTGAGTGAACTCAGAGATACACTTGGAGGCCATGATCAAGTGAGTTTGGAGATGCACTTGGACGACGTAATGGAACGAGTTTGGAGATGCACTTGGGGGACGTAATGAAGCGAGCTTCAAGATGCACATGGAGGCCATGATCGTGCGAGATTGGAGGAGTACTTGGAGCCGGCCGATGGGAGGCACTTGATGGGAGGTGGTCGAAGGGAGGTGCCGGGTGCTGAGACTCCATTTATCAGATATTTAATTCGCAACTGTGGGAATGTGGATGAGGTATTGTTATCTTTGAGCTCTGTTACGGGGGTAACAACACTTCTGACAATATACTTGTTGGCTTGTATATGTACTTAGTGCGTACGGCCGTAGATCCAATTTCCTATTTGCAACGTATTCCGCTATCGTATCTTTAGGAATCGACTGCAGATACTTCCACTGCTTATTGTTTAAAGCCTTTGCTGGCTTTGCAATAACCTTCCCTGATCTTGTCCGGGATAGTTGATCCTTCAACTTCTGCTTGTTAAACTTTTTCCTTTCTTTCTTTGATTGGTTTAGGAATTGCTTAGTTTCCTTCACCACCTGAAACTGCCGATCGAACTTCGCGCTTCCCAGCTCGAATTGACTATCGTCGGAAGGAACAAAGCAGACGTGGGATACTATATCCGGATGGATCTTTCCTGACATAGTATTGGATCTTAAATCTTCTTGACAATCTCGAGGAATCACCGAAACTTCTCGGCATTGCCTAATATCTCGTTCGTCACGATCCGGTTGATTATCGTCCTGCTTATCCGAATCTTTTGGAAGATTATCTACCGATCCGCGTGATAAGATATTACTTTGTTCTTGGAGGTTGTCAGTATGGACAATCAATCCTTTATCTAGCCCGATAATCGAAGCCAGCCACCAGACACACTGCGCCACGAAGATTTGTTGAGTTCTTCTGGCGTATGCTGTAATATTCTCAAGGGCGTATACTATAATATCGTTATCGCTTTCGAAGGTAATAGTCATAAATAAGATTGAACTTCCTTAGGGTGCGGGGCTGCCGCTACACAAAGCTAATAGATTCTGGGTATAGATATAATAGATATAGGTATCATAAAAACGCAATAATAAATATGGATATTTCTCCGCTAGTAGGTATCATCTTTTTTCTCGCTGTTCCAGCTTCTCTTCTTCATTGCCGGAACAATGTGATCTCTTTATAGCCAGTGCCCTCCTACCTTCAGCCCGAGTCCTTGACACATAGCTATGATTAAATCCTTCAACTGATAGCCACTTATCTGTGGGTCTTATTGGCGCTGCCCGGTAGATATCCTTGCGACTTATTTGCTGGCGCCTGCCGGATGTGCTCGCGCATCCCCATAGGAGACACGTCTCAGTTCATTCTTTAATCAGACCATAACTTCAACTTAGACATCTTGCTCCGATAGGTGGTAGTCGGTAGTTGGAACGTGGCCTCCTGCCATATCTCTCCTTTGATATCATCTCCGGAAGTTCACAGTCTTATGCCGTCAATATAACTGCTATGCCAACGTGGAACTTATGCGCGCTAATCTAGAGGCCGAAGCCCCGGATGAGCCATTGCGAAACCAACTCCTCAACTCGATGCCGGATGTCCGCTCTAGGCTGCTAGCCAACGCCATATCCCCTCAGTCCTTTGTGCGTAGGTGTTCATTAACCCGGGCGTGCTGCATATCCAATTAAGGAAACTGCAGAACCCTTTTAATCACGACTGCCGTGTATTTCCATACAACCGCATAGTATCTAAGAATGAATCTGGCTGGAAACAACAAGCACGACGGGATGTACCTGTCTGTTGCTGCATCGTCAAATCAGCTGCCGCAGCATTTCGCTTTCAATGACTCCACTAAGCCGTAACGACTTATCCAATCGAGATGTGCTTAACATGTCCCCGCTAAAGGATCACGCCACATGGTGATAACCCCTTGGGTTTTACTGAACCATTAACACTGCTAGGAGAGAACCCCTAACAAGCTCTCAAGCTGAGCTGGCTGGTGATTATGTAGGGAGGCAGGCCACAAGCTGAAGCTACATTCAGGGGTTAACTGGTAATCGTGATAATGAAGGGAAGACCCCCAATCATGGGTGGATGCTGTACTCATGATGTATGCTGTACTTGGTGTTAACTGATAATCATGGCATGGAGAGATAGAGAGGGATTACTTAACATTGAGTTCTGTGATGATGGTAGAGTTGAGGACAACAAACAGGGAAGGTGGATGAACATGGGAACAGTATGGACGATACCAGCGGATTTGAGAAATCAAGTGTATGACTTGCCTGATTGGTTTTGGAAGACCTCGTATTGGTATTCTGACCAACCTGATTGGGAGTAGTACCTGCCGGATTGGGAATGGTCAATTGACTCGCACAAGAAATTCTCATATGTCCCAGTTTCTCAAGATCATTTCCTCCATATCTTCACATCTGTCTCTTTCTTGTCCTCATCTCTACGATCATCTAAGAACACGATGTGAAGTCATCCATCTCTATCTATCCATGCCAATGTCATGAGTTAACACCGAGTACAGCAACCACCGAGTAGTGCATCATCTGTTGATTAAGTTTCTCCCGCTCCCAGCCACTCTGTCATCTCCAATCGATCGGTGCACCTTGTTGTACCAAACACTCTACCTTCCCAACGATCTTGATGTTGACCAATGAATAGAGTCTCAGCTTCCGTCCGTGCCTTGTTCCGGATATACCACCTCCAGATCGACCAACTCGAAGTGCATCGCCAATCTTGCTCGATCATACCCTCCAAGTGCATCTACAACCTCCCTCGATTAAGTCTTCCAAGTGCATCTCCACACTCACTCCATTATTGCCTCCAAATGAATCTCGGAGTTCACTGAATCTCAGCCTCCTAGTGTATATCCACACTCACTCAATCATGGCCTCTAAGTTCGAATGATCATGGCCTCCAAGTGCATCTCCAACCTCACTTGATCACAGTGTCCAAGTTCACACCATCAATGGCCTCCAAGCTCATTTAATTACAGGCTCCAAGTTCATCTCTCAGTTCTCTCAATCTTGGGCTCTAAGTGCATCACCAAACTGGCACTATTATGGCCACCAAGTGTATCTCTCAGTTCGCTCGATCTCGGACTTTAAGTGCATTGCCAAATGGGCTCTATCAGGGCTGGCAAGTGCATCACTCAGTTCACTCGATCTCGGCCTCTGTTGGGGGTTGCCTTAACAGCGATAATGATACTTGATTTTGTTATGAGATGGATACATATCTACGATATGCATAACACCTACACATGTACTATTCAAGTGGTCAGTAATATGCTCCTTAGCGGGAGTTCATATTAGTCGCGTGAAGAAAGGGTACTATGTTCACACCTGGATACTTTGCGGGACATGCATGTTGTCATGCACAGCAGTTGACAGTCAATATGCAATGAAGTAAACTCCTCTCCCCTACCTGTAACGGACAAGGACTCGGAGAGGCACGTTGCGGTCCGGAGAATAGTCTCGACCTTAGCATGACGGAACGGAGGGGTTGATGACGTAGGCATTGGCGTAGAGCGAACAGTACTTGTTGGTCCGGGTGGTCTGTATCGCAATTTAACCTCGTATTGGATACGAGCTTACACTTCAATAATCTATGTTGGCATAGTATCGGTTGGTCACCAATTAAATCTATAACACAATTAAATAACTCACTTGCATGAGGGATCTACGAGGCGATAAGCATTATCAACTTGGTTGGTAGATGTTCCAACTACCGACTTATACGATTGTAAAAGATGTCTGAGTTAAGAAAAGGAGCAGCTGATATCGTGCGATGGATGGCCTGATTCTTATCAGGAGCGTAACCCTTTCAAACCACGTTGCAAGGACGCGATTACCTGACGGTGTCGTGGCTAGCTATCACCGGGCGTTAGGGGGCGCAGGCGAGATAGTACTATCACACCTACGTCGAAATGAGGGCTATAAAGAGCCAGCCGTGGTTGAAGGAATTAGGAGCAGGATCAATGAGATTAGCTTTCAGAGAACACCGAAGATGATCTTAAAATCTTATTAAGCATTCTATCTATTACTTTCCAATCATTACTTCCCTCATCCAGCTCCGCAATCAGGCAATGTTTGTCTGGACAACGACTGACACAATCCGAATACGCTCTGCAACCACCATCAAGTTATTCGGCAAACTTCTCCATCAGTTGGCAGAGGCTTGTGTAACCCGCACCTACCGAGACGTTTTTCGTTTCTGCAAACTCAAGGATATCGATTACATCGTGTTGAGGTTCTTGAACACTGGCGCGATACCATTCAAGGAGTGGGCCGAGGAGTGGTTGCACGACGGGGAAGTTTGATCTTCCTATACCAAGGAGAAGAACTGTGGAGGAGGTTTGATCTGGCGCGCTCTTGCATAACAGAGCAAGTGGTTGAGTCTTAGGATAAGACGAGGAGAGGAAAGAGACTATTAGATAGGCGGTCGAACATAATTCAATAAATATTGTATTTCTTATTGGGATTATGAACCCCTGTAACAGCCTCCAAGTGCATCTCCAAACTCGCTCAATCTCAGCCTCCCAGTACTTCTCAAAATTCACACGATCACGGCCTCCCCATGCATCTCAACATTCTCTCAATGGGCATCTCCAGGTTCTTCTCTGATTACACTCGAGAACCTGTCTGCAGCCAGATGGGCCGTATGTATATATTTAGAGAGACATAGATAGATAACACATGCCATATTATGATGTAGCGAATATTGTGACTGTAACAAAGACGAATATGATAGATGAAATGGCTTGTGGTTATGGAACCATACGAACCACTGCTGTCAGAATATGGCACCAAGTCTCCCGCAGAGCTGCGCAGAGGTCTCAGTTGCTCCAAAGTTTGACTATACTACAAGTCAATTCTTGTAGCATCCTGAATGCACCTCCATAACTGCAGTTGCTTTTAGGAGCACCTGAGAATGCTCTTGCAGAGTCTGAGAGCTCTTTACTTAGCTCCAGGGGGGGCTGGTGTTAGGGGCTGTCTCCTGGCAGTGTAATGGTACTTAGTTACCATGCGGTATGTCCTTTAGCGGGGGCATGCTAGTCACGTCTCGATTGATAAAGCTTGTGGCTTGGCGGATTCATTGAAAGCAAAGTGCCGCGGCAGCTGATTAGATGATGCAACATCTTGCCAGATCGAAGGGACTACGTCCTGCTGAGCAAGTTGTTTTCAACCAGATTCATTCTTGGATACTATGCGGTTGCACGGGTGTGCACGGCAGTTGTGCTAGTAAAGGGCTCTCCGGTTTCCAAGCCTCTTGGATTCGAGGCACGTCCGGATGATTGAAACCGGTAATGTGGACACCTGAGCACATATGACTGAGGGAGTATGGCGTTGGCTTAAACCAAAAGCGGACATTCGGCATTGAGTTGAGGAGCAAGATCTGCAATGCTCAATCAATGAGTTCATCAACGCGCCCCCTATTCTACATTGGCATAGCAGTGGGTAATAACCATGTATAGACTATGAGTTATTAAAGTCGGGATGACTTTAATAACGCAGATGCGAATGCACATTGTTGCGGGCGTTCCAACTACCGATTGTCGACGATTGCAAGATGTCAAAGTTGAAGTTATGGTCAGATTTATGAGCCAATATGATATCATGCATGAACACAATAACCAAAGGGACGCGTGGCCATCGCTAGTGGAGGCGCGGGTATCGGGCCGTAAGACGCTTAAATTTGTGGCTATCATTTGAGGGATTAAATCATAGTTACAATTGGATTAAGCCAAGGGACTATAAACAGATCACATTGTTCCGGCAATGAAGAAGGACAGCGAGAGCAAGGAAGAAAAACGATACCTACCAGCGAAGAAATATCCTTATTTATTATTGCGTTTTTATGATACGTATACCTATTATATCTATACCTAAAATCTATTAGCTTTGTGTGGCGGTGTTAGGGGTTCTCTCCTAGCAGTGTAGTGGTTCGGTAAAACCTCATGGTTATCACCATGCGGTGTGCCCTTTAGCTGGGGCATGCTGATCACGTCTCGATTGAGCAAGCACGAAGGCTTGGCGGATTCATTGAAAGCAAAGTGCTGCGGCAGGTGATTTGATAACGCAACACTTCCGCCAGATCGAAAGGACTCAGTCCTGCCAAGCGAGTGTTCTCAACCAGATTCATTCTCAGATACTATCTGGTTGTAGATATTACACGGCAGTGGTGCTAGTAAAGGGCTCTCTTGTTTCTCTTAGTTGAAGATGCAGGGCACGTCCGGGTTAATGAACACCTAAGCACTTATGGCTGAGGGATTAGGGCGTTGGTGATAAGCCAAAAGCGGACATCCGGCATTGAGTTGAGGAGTTGGTTCTGCAATGTTCAATCAGTGGCATTGGCCTTTTGATTAACGCGCATACAATCTACGTTGGCATAGCATGTGATAAGACTATGAAGCAATTAAATATCGTGCATATTAATTGCGTAATCGACATGTCTTCCTGTTACAGGGAGCAGACGGTCCAACTACCGATCGCCAACGAAATGCAGATGTCGAGGTTAAAGTTATGGTGTGATTATGAGCCGATATGATGTAAACACGTCTAGTACGTGGCCACTTTCCGACATGCGCATTCATGCATGTAAGACGCAAGGGTATCTGCCGGGCATCAAGATAAGACCCACAGATACGTGGTTATCGTGGAGGGATTAATCATAGTTCCAGTTGGAGTAAGCCAAGGGACTATAAAGAGATCACATTGTTCCGGCAATAAAGAAGACAAGCTCGAACAGCTAGAGAAAGAACGATACCCACCAACGGAGAAATATCATTATTTATTATTGCGTTTTTATGATACCTATACCTAATATATCTATACCTAGAATCTATTAGCTTTGTGTAGCGGCAGCCCCGCACCATTGTTATCCCAAATAGCTTATAACGATAACCATCGAGAACGACGACGACGTTATAATATACGCCCTCGAGAAGTCTATTGCATACGCCAGAAGAACTCTGCAGATCTTCGTGGCCCAGTGCATTTGGTGGTTAGCTTCAATTTTAGGATTGGAGCAAGGATTGATCGTATATATCGATAAACTCCAAAGAGCATTCAGTGAAGCGTCAGTCGGATCTTCAGGACAAGGAGTGTCCGTAACGCCTCGGGATATTCAGGAAGATTCAAGGATACGTGCCGAATTGTCTCCGGCTTTATCTAAGGACCTTAGGATCAATTCCAATCAGCGAGAGAAGACATTTTCCCCTACGCCCCAGGTCGTTCAAGAAGATCTAAAACCTTATACCGCAACCGATAATATACATCCAGATAGGATCCAGCAAGTTGGGAAAGAGACTCCCGACCTAGAAGAGGAGTATGATTCAATGCCGGATCAGCAGTCCCGTGTTCTCAAGGAGGCAGAACAGTTCTTATCGATATCCAGGAAGGATAGGAAGGCATTCAGTAAGAAGAAGGCGAAGGATCAGTTATCACGGATGCGATCAGGGAAGATTATTGCTAAACCATTACGCATTAAGCAAAGAAAGTATCTGCAGTCGATTCCTAAGGATACGATAGTGGAATACGTTGCAAAAAGGAAATAGGATCTACGGCCGTGAACCTAGGTACTTACTCAGTATCGGCGGATACATAGTAGAGTTACTTAGGGTATACACCCCCGTAACAATCTGCTAGGTAGTACCGCAGATTTCATGAATCCAACTGTGGTCTGTCTTATTATTCCATTTATGATCCCTCATCTGTTTCTTTCTCACATACAACTTTACCATTACTATATAATGCAAAGCTGAGTCCTCCATCTAGTGTCCACTATACCATAATCATAACCTTATACCAAGCTGTTAGGGGTTCTCCAGTACTAGAGGTAATGGTCCTTGGACAGGTGTCGGAGGGCTTTATGTCATACTGTTGATGTACATAACGCTAAACCTACACAAGACAAGTGGCCAGTCCAATGGTCCTAGGCGGGATTTCAGAAGAGCCTAGTGTCGATGTGATACCAATACTTCTTGCTAGCAAATTCATCGAGAGTTCACAATACTGTAATGGTACAACTGTTTCGATGATGCAATAACCTTGGGTACTCCCCAGTCACTGAGAACAGTCTTGACATTAACATGACGTGTCTAATTGATTGCGATGTTGGGTAGAAGCAATAAGACCCTGACAACCTATGAGAGGTTAATCATCAAATGGAATGTTGATGGAGTATCGGTGAGCCACCGAGCAAGTCTCTGAAACAGATATACCAAATAGTCTGAATGGTGAGGTTGTGCCTTAATTCAAGCAATCTGTTGAAAGCCCTCCAAATAACCACGTCAGGCGAGGAGAGGTTTCGACTATATCAAAAATACGAGTTGAAAGATATCTAAGCTGAACTACTGTTTGATCACATCTTATTGCGGAGGATGGCCCGAGAGGGGAGCATAGCGCTTTAAAACCAATCACGCAACAACACGATAACCTTTGGGAAGTGTGGTTATATCGAGAGAGATTAAAGCTCGTTTTTAGTACTTTAAGATCAGACAGATGAGATCATAGCAATGCTTGTTGAATGATTATAGCTCTCCGGGGAGAGTAATTCTTCAAAACCAATCATTCAATAGTAGAAACCTATAAAGAGACAGCAATGCTCCGGCATTGAAAGAGGCAGCTACAAAGCAAGAGAGAAAATGATACCTACCTGTGAGTAGAAGCTGCCATATTATTAAGTTTCAGTTCTTATTAATATTATTATGTACCAGTATATTAGTATTATCTATTAGCATTGTATGCGGTTCCCCCGCCCCATGACTGAGCACAAATTCAATGATGAATAGGATGTAATAATATTCGCCTTTTCACTATTGCTGGATTGTTTCGAGAAGGAGGATCAATTATTTGTGGCACAGTGTATCTGGTGGCTAGCAAGTATAATCCAGTTCATGGAGATATTAACATAGTATCGACATTATTAAGTATTTCCGTCCGATTATGTTGAGAATCTGGAAGCGACAGCATCACCGGAGCCAAGGTCTTTATCACTGGCATCAGAAGTATCTGCGTTAGATATTGAGGAAAGTAAACGTCAATCCAATCCAATCCCGAACCAACAGAGTCTCTTCCGGGACAGCAAACAAAGAAGAGTACTGAATTGAATACTACTCGCTCTGGGAAAGTCTTCAAGAATAAAAAGAGTCAGTATTCAAATTCAGAAATACACAGCCGATTTGGGAAACGAAATATAAAGTGACGTAATATCATTCGAGACCTTCTTAGAAGTGGGGAATTGGAATATTCAGGGAGATTACGCTTAAGACATAATTTTTCCGACAGTATCTGAATGCCAGATTTATCAAGGAAATTGGAAGAGAGAATTTGTGACGATAAATATCGATTTAGTTTGCACTATAAATACGCAGAATATTACCGCCACAACATTAATTAATCACCGAGATTAATTATATGTATTGTCAATACTGCATTACACCACAATACCACTCTGTTGCCATTCTACTAGTATCATCCGAAATGATTATTCATATTTGTCCTTATTGCGTTTACGATCTATATCGTGTTCCGATTCATTTTGTCTGGAGATATGCTTAAAGAATGCAGTATAAAAACTACGGCCGTGTACCTAGTATTTACTTAAGTTTGCAAACACTGAAGGTGTATAGTTACTTAGATGTAATCACTCCCGTAACACAAGTACTGTATCTACCCATCTGTAAATGTCTCACCACCAGTCTCCCCTTATTCTTTCAATTAGAGGTTACACCATTTTTGAGCGCTAGACTTAGGGCTTTGCAGCATGCACATGAATCACAACCAGCCAGCTTGCCATGTGATCACAGCTACAGTCTACTTGTCATATTCCCCCATATGGGAGGTATCCAAAGCATAGAGTCAACAAACTCATTACTCTTCGATACAAATTGGCTGCTGCCAGTTTGATCACCTCCAAGTACTTCTCCAATTATGCTCATTTACTGTCTGCAATGTAAATCTCCAATCTCACTCATGCTTGGCCTTTACAGAATATCACCAAAGTCACACTATACCATGTTCAAAGTCTATCTCACAGTTTACTCAGTGACAGCCTTCAACTGAATCTCCAATAGTGTTTGTCAATAGCCTCTATGTGCATCTCAGAGTTCACATGGGCTAAGCCTCAATGCCTATGTACATGTATATATAAGCACCTTCGAAGAGCATCCCTTAGTTCAATCGAACATGGCCTGGTGGTGGAGGTCACTATTGACTCATTCACCATGATTTGGTGCACCTCTGATTGCTCTCAAATACCATCTGTGGACATTCTAGATTGTCCATGGGTAGATACATAGATACATAGATATATAGATATCTACATATGTACATATATAGATAGAGAGATCAACAGAAATATTGATGCATAGATAAGAATACAAACAGAATGCATGAGTTCAAAATCATTTAATAATGAGTAGTAAGAACCACTGCAAAGTGCGCCAGCTGTCATTCGATGTATCTCCCAACTTGTCATTATTGTCTCTAATTTGCACCCAACGATACAGCCTTGGTAGTGAAGCCCTCCTGTTACACTGACAAGTCTTTCTATCACATCATGCATCACTTACCTGCTCTGTCAGGTGTATTTGAAGAACTCTACATCTGACGAATCCACTTCCAGTGATGTTACTGGCACTTCTATGTGTATCCAAAGACCATGGGATTGATCTAGTCAACTTCAGGATTAGACCGCTCATGGATTCTAGTCCAACTAGTTTTCAAGTTCATGAAATTCAATTGAATCTCAACTTTTCGTTGAGTATAACCTGCAAGCATATTTCAACACTTGGGGATCGCTTGCTCAATGTGAAGGTTTATGATGATTCAATTGTGACTTTCAGGTTCATGCAATGACTACACTTAAGTACATCTCGATACTCAAATGATCATGCTATCCAACTAGATCTTGACGTTTACTGAACTGTGACGTATAGTGTTAGCAACGGGTCAGGGCAACGTGCCAGTCGTCTGGGTTCAGACCGCCAAAACTAGTTGGCTCGAATCCTGAGCAGTCCCACATGCCGACGTGCTGCTTCTTGGCTGTCCAAACCCGGACCCGTACCTGTCAACCTGTGTGTTCAGCAATCTTTGGCTCAACCCATCAGTTCCAATCTCCGCTTCTGCGAGTCGGAATTTTCTATTTTCAGTTGCATTCCAATCTCTTACTGATACTGGTAAAGTATTGACTTTTGTACAGCATTATCTTTTTTGGGTGTATTGGCTTCCTTTATAATCAGAACAGTGAGAGGCATGCTCCCTACCCCATCCTGAAAATGAGCGTCAATAGAGCGTGAACTATTGTTGGTCACGCATTTTGGGTAATCTGGGAGGCAATTGGTTGAAGACATTCATATACGAGGTATCGGCGGCCAATATAGGGAACAGAGTCACCGACACGCTCCCTGCCCCATGCTGTCAATGAGCATCAACCGAGGGTCAACAATATTTGATTATGTAAGTTAAGTAATTAATAAGAGACTTGGTCAACGTAATGCAAAATGAATGGATTGGCAGCCTGTATGTGCAAATATGGTAGCGATGATTTCCCTACTATCTGCTCACAATGAGTGTCAATAGAGCGGCAATGCCTTTTGGCCTTTCATTGTGGTTAATCACAGGGCGATGTGGCCATTGCTGTCGGTATATTATGTTTTTACTGCTTTCGTAGCATTATACGCTGCTGCACACATAGTCGCAGCTTGGTAAATGAAATATGTTGCTGTCTGGGAGGTTGTTACGGGAACATCATTAGCTTATCTGCCTAGATTGGCAGACAACGCCTTGTGTATAAATGTGTTCGATCATGGACCACATAGATTGCCCAAGATACAAGACCAAAAATCGTTAACCCTGCATTGACGCTAATTTTCAGAATCGGGCAGGGTACATGTGGCTTCCTCTTTTCCCTACAAAGGCGGCCAATACTTTCATTATGTATAACCACTATCAACACACATCTTAATTACCTGACTTACAGGTCCAAAAATCGTTGATGCTCTGTTGACCCTGATTTTCAATAGATAGTAGTGCTGCTGTCGCTAGCGTTTATACCCATAAAGGTAGCCAGTAATATCATTAGGGTTCAGAGTGACCAAGTCTGTTATTAATTACCCGACTTACATGTCCAAAAAGCATTGACGGTCAGTTGTCACTCATTTTCCCATGGGTGTATCCGCAATATAGAATCATTTCATTTGGAGCAGTCTTTCATTAACAGTGTTTTGATAGCCTTTATGTAGTCTTCATGTACTTTCTGCTTTATGAGGAAATTGCTCTTTAATAAGAGATAAAGATATATTCTTTAAAATATACTTTAAAGTGTCCACTGAATGTAGATAATAATAAACTCAAAAAGTACATTCCTTTAGATCAATGCTTGTCTCCACTTGCAAGTTCACTTAATTGGCTGCTCTCATCTGCAAAATTGATGTTAGCTGTATTACCACACAGCAGATACTGTACTAACCAGTGGATATTCCTTCATCAGTCAGCAAATCTGGATTATAACCTTCATTGTGCTTGCTGTCCATGGCATATGCATGAAGATTGAAAAATTCAGTGTTGGGATGAGCAGCATATAAGTACACATATCCGGCAGGCAAACTATCGACCTGGGAACGGCAATCTCCCTCACTGTCAGCCTGTGGCGCAGGTGATGTTCAGTGCGAATTTGGCATCAGTTCTGGTGTCTGAGGTCTGCGTCCCTCTGGAACAGGTGCAGCTGTTCCTTCCTGCCTCCACTGGATGTGGTAATGGTTTTCTCTTTACAGCAATAAACGTACTTGCAACAGTTATATTAATACATATCATGGAGTTACTCTTGGTCTAGTCACATGATATGCATAACACTTATTCATGACATTGCAAGTATGGCAGTTTTATGTCCCTTAGCAGGGATACATAAAAGTCGCGTCTCAATTGAAATAGCAAATCTCATTGCGTAGCGAATTCACTTAAGAAGATGCAACAACACTGCCAGATCGAAAGAAGCTTACTTCTGCCAATCATGTTGCTTTCAACCAGATTCACCTTCCTATATACTAGAGGGACATGTTTGATTAGATTGAAGATTACTCCAACAAGCAAACACTGCAGGTGATAGTCAATATGCAAATACGCGAGACTTCTTGCGTATCGTCTCGGATGATCAGAATTGCCAGGGTACTCCCCGGCCAAAGAGAATGCTCTCGGCCTAAGCATGATGGGACTGAGTGAAGTATGACGTTGGTTTATGATAGGAGGTCTGCTCATTGGTTTGAGTTAGTCTGCATTGCAATGTCAGACTAGTAATTAAAAATACAATGTGACATGTCAAGTTCTGCATTGGCATAGTATGGGTTGACCGCCGATTGAATCTATGATGCAAGCCAAATAGCGTTTAAAGTGAGGTGTTAATTGGCGATAAGCGCTGCCAACCAAGATCAGCTGATGTTCCAACTACTGTTGGAAACGAAATGCGAGATTTCTAAGTTCAAGTTTCATCTGGCCCAATGTCTGACAGAATATCAAGTGCTGGATAGCCTGATTCTTATCAGGAGCGTAATGCTTTGAAACTACATTGCATGAACACAATAACCTACGGGGATGCGTGGCAGGTTATCGTGGGGCACACGCGGAAATGGCATGACATTACTGCGATAACACTATCACCAGCATTGTAGTCATAGTGTCGAAATATGTGTGTACAAGCCATTGACTATGACAATAAAGAGATGTCATTATTCTGGCAATGAGACAAAGATCAAGCAGCTATCCACAGTCCACACAATGAACACCGAAGACGATCTTAAAATAATATTTAGAATTCCATCTACTCTCTTCAAAATTCTTCCTTTAATCCATCTGTGTGATTAAGCCTTATATGCCTGGACAGAGATTGTCACAATATCAATACGCACTTTAGAAGAACGTCAAACTCTTCAGCAATTTAATTTTTCAGTTGAAAGAGCAGCGTTCAATCCACATATCGAGTGTGGTATTCAGTTTCATTTATTCAATCAGAATTGGTTACACAGTACATTGGCACTTAACTACCGGGTTGTTACCATTCGAAGAACATTCCAATAAGTAGTTGAACTACCATGAGGAGTGTCCCTCGGAATAGATGCCGGAAACCTACATTGAGAACGAATCTATTTGGAAGCTCTTGAAGCAAGGTCACGTGGTTGAGTCTTAGGATAAGTTGAGGAAAAAAAGAGTATCTTGATAGACAGCTGTACTTAATTTAATAAATGTTGTATTGATTATTGGGATTGAGCACCCCCATAGCAGTATCTGCATATTCTGTGCTATGCCATTAGGGCATGGAAGCCAGCTGTTCGTGTGAGATTCCAGAAGCATAGTGTCAGCAACGGGTCCTGGTAACCCAGCAGCGGTTGTTACGCCTTTGGTGTTACAGGTATACTTCCGGGATCATTCAGGATCACTTGATAATCCAAATATGGATATTTAATCTGAACTCATGATGTATTACTCGGATTTCCTAATTGGATCAACCTTCAGGATCTGTTCACCTATTGGTAATGCCTTCATTACCCTACCTTCACATCAATCAACCAACGACAGCGATCGAGCCAAACGCAAATAAGAAGTGTATTATCCTTAAGTCGGTATTGGTCGTATGATCTCTATTGTCAATGGCTATTCCTTATCGGCAGGAAACCTTATTCCTAGACGCCGAGCAAACGACTATTCTATCATGCTCCAATGGTTTAGTCCTAGGGGAGATGAGGTGTCGTCAACATCAAACCATTATGACATCTCGAGATATGCAGAGTCATATACAAGATAAGTCAATAACGAATGATTCATATATCGGAGCCCAGTCGACCGAATGGACTTATACCAATCAACCCTTATTTCGACCACACCTTCTTCGTCTGGAATGAATGGGACTTACGATTCGTATGTCCTGAGTGGCGCGGGATGCTCTCCGTTCAATATATGGCAAAACAGTTCAGTTACAGAATACTGTATAATTGGCTCCAATAAAGCGTAGTCAAATTAAGGGTTCTGTCGTTTGCCGCAATCATTAAACCGTTACGTACCCGGTGGGTATATGAGAGGGCACGCTCACTGGCTCTTGGTGACACGAACCTATTAGTTGATAATTGGCTTCTGATAAGCTCGTATTCATACGAGGTATCGCCAATAGCAATAGTGTCGCAATACGAGCTCATTACCTTGATGACGTAGTTAATACTCATGAGAGTTAGAACTTGACCATCGATGGTAGAAAGCAAGGATGACAAAGGCGGTTACGTATGAGAACTCCGAAATAGGCTTTGGCAGTCTTAGGATTGTTAAGGGTGTGGATCGTCTGATATATATCAGCGATACCGACGTGGAGAAAGGACATCGATAATATTCTATCGAACATACAATCTACGTTCAGATTTATCAACGGATACCAATTGACCTTCTCGACCTGGAGGTTAAGCCTTAACTTTATTCCCGTGTATTATCTATTAGTTCTGTATTGAAGTCAACGAGGATACTTCTCCTTTGAAGTCCAGAGTTGTACGTTCCTCTTCAGATCTATCCCACCGATAAAACCTCGTCACTCTTTATACTTGGTTATTCTTAGTACCTTCGTCGAAGCAAGTCGTTGATCGGGAAGAGTGCAAGACGATACTTCAGAGTCCGAAGGGCCAGCCCGAATAAGCGTGGTGGTTTGGAGGATACTCTTGAGTCGGCATTACTCCTTCTGCTGAGGCGAAACTACTTTGCTGTTTCTTATAAGACAAGTCGATACTTGGAGTCATTGCATGTGAGGACAGTCGATCCTTGGGTATACGTGCCGGTTGCTGGGCCGATACTCTTGAGTCCGAAGGGAGTCTGAGGACTGACACGATAGTGTGTTTGTTCAGAGGATCTCTTGAGTAGGATACTCTGGAATCGTGTGCTCCAGTACATTGATAGCGTAAAGACGATACTCTTTAGTCGATACTATCTTTCGGGAGCAGAGAACGGAAAAGTTACCTTGTGTTCTTGGGTGGTAATCCTTATACGCATCCTGAGCGAAGCTTTAATCATTCTTCTCCTTATTAGTCCAGAAGTTATTAAGGGCTTTTATTGATTAGGACTTAGGGTGGATCTCCCGGTGTTACAGTGGTCCGGTTTCGGACCGGAAACACGGTTCCGTTCGGTCCCAAAACTGTCCAAACACCCCACAGGCAGCGTCTTGGCAGGCCAAACCCAGGCCCGGACCTGTCAACCCGTGAGTTTTGCCGGGTTTGGATAGACCTGTCAATTCCAATCTCCGGTTCTGTATTTCGGGTTTTTCTATTTATAGTCGCATTTAGATACCCTACTGCTAATTGGAAAATATTATCTTTCGCATGCCATTGTCCTTTTCGGATGAATCAGCCTCCTGTATAACTAAAACAAAAGACACACGCTCGATGCCCCATCCTGATCAAGATAGTCAACAGTGCGTCAATGATTTTTGGTCTTGCTCCTTGAGTAATCTAGGTGGCGATTGGATGCAAACAATCATAAATGAGGTATTGTGCATATTTCAAAGCAAAAGATACAGTAGCATGGTCCCTGCCCCATTCTGAAAATTAGTATCAACGGAGTGTCAATGATTTTTAGTCTTAAAAGTCAGGTAATTGAAAAGTTACTTGTCTGTTGTTATACATAAGCCATGTATTGGCCGCCTTGAACCGCCAAAGAAAAAGCGACATGCCCCCAGCCCGATCTTGAAAATGAACGTCAATGGAGTCTCAATGATCATTGGCCTTGCATAACGGTTCATCAAAGCGCAAGATGGCCACTAATGTCTATATATGAAGTTTTGACTGGTTTTATAGGCTAAAACATTCAGCATCAGAGAGTTGCAGCAATGAAAACAACATACATTGTGATTGTCCAGGAGGCTGTTGCCGTACCACCTCATGCTGATTAGCATATAAAGGCCGCCAAAACCTTGTTTATAGATGTCTGCGATCATTTACCACCAAGATTACCCATGATTCAAGATCAGAAATCATTGTTGCCCTGTTGACGCTCATTGTCAAGATGGGGCAGGGAGAGTGTTGCTTTCTCTTTGGCCTTTAAAGGCGGCCAATACATCACTTATGCATAACAACGGACAATTCACTTTTCAATTAGCTGACTTACAAGTCTAAAAATCGCTGACACTCTGTTGACACTCATTTTCATAATGGGGCAGAGCGCGTGTTACGTTCTCTTTTGCCCAAACAGGGGGCTAATACAATGATTATAGATAACAACAATTAATTCACATTGTGATAACCTGACTTACACGACGAAAAATAATTGACGCTCCGTTGACAGACATTCTGCCACAGGCGTTTCCGCATTATGTAACCATTTACTTTGGCGTATAAAATCAAATATTGTATTTTGGGAGTCGTTCTATCCTCGTCATGTATGTTTGCTTTTATCACTACATTGTTCTTTTATTGTGCATATAAATATATCCGTTAAAGTATACTTTGAAGTGTCCACTAATTGTAGATAATGATAATACTCCAATATCCCATTCCTTTTAATCCATGTTCATCTTCACCCTCAGATTGGCTCAAAAGGCTGTTGTCATCTTCAAAATCAATGTCAGCAGTATATCCACACAGCAGATAGTGTACTGAGCAAATCTGGAATAAAATCTTTATCGGGCTTGCTATCCTTGGCATATGCATTATCATTGAAAAATTATGTGTTTTGAAATGGAGAATATCTATACACACACCTGGATGGCGTACCTTCGATTTCAAAACATTCATTTGCGTCAGTTTCACCTGGAGGCCCAAGTGGCGTTCCGGGCCGAGGTCGTGTTCCGGGCCAAGGTGCCACCAATTCTTGTGGAGGCGCGGCGGTTTCTTTGCGCCTTCAGAGTGTCTGCGGATTCTTTGCTGTACAATTGGGCCATGGTAGGCAGCCGGCCATATGATTTCTATGAACCATTGCCAGGTGTCTTTCTATCGCAGCCTTCATCTTGTTATGCCGAGGAAACTAAACCCCTGGCTTCTTCACTTCTCAAACATCGGCGCGAGGTTTCTGAATTAGTTGTTGCATTTCCTCTATAGTGTCACGCGAAAACCCTCCTATGGCCATTTTCACCATATTCAAGGCAAGGCGCATGTCAGACTGTTCCACCTATACCCCACCTCCTTCCCTCCCCATAGTAGCAGACATGTTGAAAACCTTCAAGAAATTAGTTGCTGCTTGTAAAAGGATGATTCGGCTATTACCTCAACCCTATCGGACTCCGTAGCCTCATGAAGAGTCTCCAGAGGCTGTTTTGTCCACTCCCGGGGACCTCTATCACGTAATTCGTACACCAAAATCCCAGAGCTGACAACCTCACGATGTTCGATTTCGCAGACACTGTGGGCAACTGCCTTCGTCGATCATGGAGGTTTTCTATTGCGGGCAGTGATAAATTCGTCACTATTAGGGGTTTTCCCTAAATAGAGGTAATGGTACTTGATTATGTATCAGAGGGCTTTACATCATTAAGGATAATGTACATAACGCTAAGCCTAGACAATACAAGTGGCCAGTCTAATGATCATTAGTGGGATTTCAGAAGAGGCTCGTGTCGATTTAATAGCGAGCTTAATTGCTAGCAGATTCATTGACAGTTTACGATACCGTAACGGTAGAACTGATTTGATGATGCAATAACCTTGGTCAGTCGTAAGCCTTCAAGGCTAGTGATGCCAGCTATTTCTTACCACATTCACTAAACTGTGCTAAGTAGGTCAGACACGTCGACAGCATCTCTTGTGACGGACGTGTTACGCAGACGATAGCCAATATTCAATTATATGGGATCTTGAGCCGTTTCCCCAGTTGGGAGCGGAACACCTTAAGCACTCCCTGGTGAGTGAGAACAGTCTCGACCTCAGCATGGTGTGTCTGATTGTTTGTGATGTTGGGCAGAATCAATAAGACCCTCTAAACCTCTGAGACATTAATCGTCAAATCAAATGATGATGGAGCTGTGGTGTGCCGCCGCGCATCCCTCTCAAGCACATAAACCAAATAGCCTGTATGGTGAGGTTGCATCTTAATTTAATTAAGCAATCTGTTTAAAGCCCTCCAAATCACCACATCAGGTGAGGAGAGATTTCCATTATCTGAGATACATGTTCCGAGTTATCTAAGTTGAAGTTACTATTTGATGACATCTTCTTGCGGATGATAGCCCGAGAGTGAGCATAGTGCTTTAAAACCAATCATGCATGAACACTATAACCTTGGGGAAGCGTGGTTATATCGAGAGAGGTTAAAGCGCATTTGGAGAACTCTAAGATAACACAGGTGAGGGCATAGCAATTCTCGCTAAGTGATGATGGCCCTCCGGGGTGAGTAACTCTTCAAACCCAATCATGCAGTAGTAGGAAGCTATACAGTGGCAGTAGCGCTCCGGCGGTGGGAAGGGGAGCCCCACAAGCACGAACGATCCCTACCTGCGAGAAAGAAGCCGAAATATTATTAAGTTTCAGTTCTTATTTTTATTAATATTATTATCTACGAGTACATTACTATCATCTATTAGAATTACATACGGTTTCCCCACCCCATGATAGAGCACAAATTCAATAACGAGTATGATGTAATACTGTGTGCCTTATCGTGATTGCTAGATTGCTTCTGTTACGGGGGTTTTTAAGCCACGCTTCAATAATATATATTTTATTACTTAAAAACAGCCGCCTAACTAAACTTCTTTTTCTCTCCTCGTCTTTCCCAAGACTCAACCTCTTGTCCTTATACAAGA
>Ga0307514_10000251_pt1 | contig 139110 bp, 144 predicted proteins | sample 16_EM_MG_FD_203088 | JGI IMG/M metagenome (GOLD analysis project Ga0307514, IMG submission 203088) | Populus trichocarpa ectomycorrhiza microbial communities from riparian zone in the Pacific Northwest, United States - 16_EM | ecosystem: Host-associated > Plants > Roots > Unclassified...
AAACTCACTGACTCTCGCTAAGTCTAATTGACACGTACACAAGAACTAAAGTGCATGCGGCTCCGCCGCGCTCAACCCTAAACCAACCCACGTGATGACCGCACTCAAATCCGTCCCCACACTCCTCCAGGGCGGTATCACGATCATAAGTGCTAAACTCTAAAGAAAAAACGAAGATAGAGCTTTGCCTGAAGCTCCTCCCAAACAATCAACCGTACCTGGAGCTCCTCCGAAGCAGTTAACCATGCCTGGAGCTCCTATCCTCTCGCTCTATATCTCTTTCCTGCAACCTTCACATCCAGCTGGAATAACCCTCCAACCTGGCGTGCCACGCCCACAAGATTTCCTCGACCTCGACCGTTATACTGTGCCGGCGCTTTGTTGTATATCTTCATTCCATCGCCATTGACAGGGACAATCCGTAGTCCCCGATCCATAAGCCGCGATTGGGAGAGCGAGTTGTGTGCTCCTTCCACATGCAAGATGTTTCTCACAACAACCTCATGTTTTTGGCCTCCTGGTAACCGAAGTCTCAGTCGTACATTGCCATGCCCGGTGGCCTTGCCCGCTTTCCTGCCAGCAAAGTCACGAATCTCCCGCTCTTCTCTCTTGGTATACTCCGTGTACCGTTCGAATCTTTGTCCATCTCCACAAATGTGAGTAGTGGTGGCACAATCCAAGTACCAGCTCTCCTTCGATGGACTCTTTCCATTCGTAACTGTCATCCAATAGTTCTCAATTGATGTCGTCGTCATCGTTGTTGCCGCTGCCGCTGCCGCTGTCGCTGTCGGTGCTCCGCTCTCCACAGGTGCAGTGCAAGGACAATACCGTGCAATGTGCCCCACCTGATGGCATCTGTAGCATTCCTGGGTATCCTTCCAATTCCTGCGGCGATGCTTCTCACTCTCCGAACTACTACCATCGCTCTTGCTGCCACTACCATGGGACTTCCGGGACTTCCGAGAGTGCTTTGAACTCCGCTTCTCGCTCTTCATCCGCGTCTTAGCCAGTGCCAGCAATTCGATGCTTTCCAAATCGACTTCCTGCTGATGCCGCGCTCCGTGGGCTTTCATCTTTATAACAATCTTCTCCGGTATGTCGGCCAGGGTGTCGATTTTGTCATACATCAACTGGGTGAAAAACCTCCAATCATCATCCTTTGGTATACCCTGCATCAGGTAGTAGCTGTGCTCGCTCTTTGGCATCGTACTGGTCGAACTCTCCGCACAGAGGTTGAAGTCATTCACATACCCCTTGATCTTCGATGCGTACTTCTGTACATTCTCGCAATTGCTCAACTTCACAGTTGACATCTCATCTCGCAAAGCCCACACATTCAGCTTCACCTTCGACTTGTAGTTCTCCTTCAGCTGATCCCACAGCGCCTTTGCGTCTTTCTGAACGCCATACTGCTGCTGCAATGACCGCTCAATCGCGAGGAGAATGGTCGACCGTGCTTCTTCCATGCTGCTTCTTCCATGCTTTAAACTCTGTCCCGTCCTTTGTGTCCGGTGCTTCCTCTGTACCGTCGACAATGCTGAGAACCTGCTTCTGCTCCAAGAGTATTTCAATTTCCAAACTCCAGCTCTTGTAGTCTGTACCATCAAACTTCTTAATCGTGATCGCTGTCGATTCGGCCATCTTGTCGTCCGTACACATGTCGAGTCTGTCTGTACTCCTCCGAGACCGTGTCGATGATGCCGCAATTCGAAATCTAAATCCGAGTCGAGTTCGTCAAATCAGCGAAGTGCCCGGGCTCATAACCTGTTGTACGGTGTCCGGTGTCCTGAATCTCTCTATTAACCTAAACTCACTGACTCTCGCTAAGTCTAATTGACACGTACACAAGAACTAAAGTGCATGCGGCTCCGCCGCGCTCAACCCTAAACCAACCCACGTGATGACCGCACTCAAATCCGTCCCCACAACAATAAACCAACGTCGCTGAGGAGATATGTGAGCATTTCGGCGAAAGGTTACAAATGGAATACGATGAATATTTGGAGGCTGAAGAATTGGCTACATCTTGGACAACTGGCTATTTGCGGGGTAATATGGAAGAAGGTCTGCGAATGAGGAGGTGTCGATAAGAGTGGTTGTGTGTTGTCATCTATTCACAGTAGCTGTAGGCGCTACTGCTGCACGGCTTTGTGCTTCAGCACGATAGGTTGTGTTGGTGGACAGATGCTTAAACCAAAACCCCTCACAACTCACGCAGAAATGTAGCAGACTTGCACAGCATTCGGCAAACAAAATAAGTTCCTGAATGATCTCAACAACGACAGCAACAACGGCAACAACAAGATGGGACCACATACCGGTCGAGATTCCAGCCAGAACCGTTTTGTGGTCGGAATAGACTTTGGTACAACGTCAGTAGGCAGTAACTACCGCTCTTCACCAGTGCAGTGTGCTGATGGCAGTATCTCCAGCTTCACTTCGGTAGCGTTCGCACTCTCTTCATCCCCTGAAGATGTGAACCTAGTACAAACCTGGCTAAACGGCAGCATAGGGAATGGTTCTGCGGACTAAGTTCTCACCGAAATCCACTACTCCAACACTCAACCACGGGAGAAAAAATGGGGCTATGAAATTCCGAAATTCAATAAGGCTATTGAGCCACTGAAATGGTTCAAACTTTTGCTGCAGGATGATACCCCGCCCCCGCCGTATTCAGCCAGTCCGTCGCAGAGTGGGCGGAGCTCTCCTCTAGAGGATATATTCCATAGTCTGAGCAGTTCGCCGTTGTTGTCTATTCCCTCTGTCAGCGATAGATCTTCCTGCTCCTCCAGTTCCTCGAGCTCCTCCAGCTCTTCCAGTTCGTCCCAGTATGAACCATCGACTGTTACTCCAGCGCAAAAGACGGCGAAAATACTTAGGAGACTCAACATTGAGCTCATACAAGTGATCGCGGATTTTCTTTCCAGTGTCCGTAAAGTTTCTGAGGCCTGTATCGAACGAACCTACGGAGGCAATTGGATCGGCGGATTGAAAATATCTTACGTGCTTACTGTACCAGCTATTTGGAGCGATTCGGCAAAGGATTTGATGGTCCGAGCTGCAGAGGAAGCAGGCTTTGGGATGCATCGTGAAGACTTTAACTTGGTTAGTGAGCCAGAGGCTGCAGCAGGTTTGTTTTGCTTCCAAGTATGGATGATTTATGACTTGTATTGACTGGTGATAGCATACACGCTGAAGACAATGCCCGATTACCTTAAAGTAGGTGTTGATATCTCTACCGAAGTGACAACTAATTTTTTGTCAGCCAGGAGATACGTGTATCATTTGTGATGCAGGTGGTGGTACGTGTTCTTTGAACCCTGGCTGTTTGACCTGCTAACACTTCATAGGAACTGTGGTATGCCCTTGTTCCGCGATTCGCTGTAACAGCTTCCAAGTATCTAGGATTTAATATCTTATAAAATTGCTGGCTTGTCTCCTCTCCGCCTCGACGAGGCGGTCCCTGGTGCAGGTGCAGTGTACGGTGTGCTGTTCCCAAATTATGCTGACATGTTACAATAGGGGATTTATGTGGCTCCGTTTACTTGGATAATCGCTTTGAAAAGGCTTGCCCCTGCTCCTGAAGTTGAAAGACACTATATAACTAACTAGTTGGGTGCAGTACATTTGTGGGGTACTAGGTCCGGGTGTAGTTGAAAATATGAAGGTCTGCCCTTCACCATGGAGCTTGTTTGATGTTTCCTAACCCTACGCTACCAGCCAAGATCCTTGCATGAAATGTTTAGGACTTGGGAAGAAAAAATCAAATTCAGATTTGGCAACAACACTAACTTCGAGGACCTTGAGGTTAATGTCCCTGGCATCGCCGACAACCCGGAAAAGAATATTGAAGACTGTTTTCACACGATGGCACAGCATGTTACCGACTAGACTTCTGCAATATCTTGTGGTTACTAACCTCACCCAAAGTGAAAGTGTGAAAAATATTTTTGACCCCGTCGTCGATAGCGTCGTCGAGCTGGTTAAGGATCAGTTCCGTGCTGTAAAACATACGGGAGGGAATGTTAAGGTATGGGCTTACGTCGCGTCTATCTGTTCTATCCCCGTCTATTGACTAACTGAGTAGGCGATTCTCCTCGTCGGTGGATTTGGCTCCTCAGAGTATCTGCGCAAGCGACTAGAGGAAACCGATTACGATGGCACGGAACCTCGGGTCCTTCGGCCAGTCAACTCGTGAATTCCTACCCTTGGTTTACTCGTGGCAATCACTAACACCGCACTAGACGAACTGCAATCGTAAGTTTTCCACCCGTGGCACACAATTTGTCTAATCCCGCAGGCCCGTGGTGCGCTTCTCCGGGGCCTTGACGGCTCCATTGTAGTTGAGAGACGGGCTCGGCGCTACTATGGATCCATGTCCAACGGCGATGACTGCGAGGGCGAAGGCGTCGAGGCGCATAGGTTTTGGTGTTCAACACAGGAGAAATTTCGTATCCGTGACCGACTCGCCTGGCATATCAAAAAAGGTCAAGTCGTCGGCTCTACTGTCTCTGACTCCCTAGAACTCTTCCGCCTCGTCCCCGTCACAGCAAAACCCCAAGATTTCATCTTTCGTTCTCCCCTGCTGATATGTGATGATAACTATGCGCCGGATTATAGATGGAGGAAACCTGATTCGGTGCATGAACTGTGCACACTGAGCTCGGACCTCTCTAGCGTTCCTGTGAGTAAGTTTACGATTCAGACAACTCCGAACGGGGACTATTATCGTGTGAGGTATCAGTTAGTGATGAAGGTTCAAGATGAGGTGAGTGACACGAAGGATGTTGTGACGGAAAATGCTCATAGAGATAGATGTTGACGTTTGAACTGTGGATTAATGGAACCGAGACCAGTTATGGGTGTGTGAGAGCGCTATTTGAATGAAATTGTGTTGGAAGGAGTGGGAACTCAGAAGGTCGTTTTCACGAAAATAGTGTCTATTACACTTACAAAATTCACCTGTTAGCACTCGAGTCTGAAGACAATGTGAAATCGTAGAATTCCTGTTTACACAAGCCGTGCAAGCGTGGTGTAGTGGGGTCGTACGGGTGAGATCTAGAGAATGCGTATACGCCTGACTCCCAATTGCATGCAACTCTCAATAACGAAGCAGAATTATAGCAATTGAAATCGAAGAATAATTTATTGGGGGCTCTCCTCTCTTGTCTTTCATTTTGCAATCTCTTGGGATCTATTGCGGGGTGTTTTTCTAAGGCCGGACGGTATATGGGTAGGTACGTTTTCTCACTGTTGCGACTTAAACTTAAGTAAGTACTGCTAAGATCGCTACGTGATGTAGCTTTCGCACTGCGCTGTGACTGTGCTATATCACGTGGCAAGCTTGGCACGCGGCTACATGAGTACAGCCGCGTACAACCTCTTGGTTTTTGCGTGAATTCTACATCACGGGCTCGCTCCTTCCCGTGGGCACAGGGTATTTGGCAGAAAACGCTGCCATATCAAAATTGATGACTGCTTAGAGCACTTATCCAATAAGACATCTAATCACTGACAGGGGTGTTAACGTGAACGCACGACCACTTGATGCTCAACTTTCGGCCCGGTTACTTAGAACCCAAATATTGCTCCACAATGAAGTGAACTGTTTTATTCCTGGCGTCAATACTCCTCGTGTGGGCGGCTCCCCAAGTTGCGCTACGGTGCGTGACAGTTGCAATCGGCAAGGACATGCTTAAACTTACAATAAGATCAATAAGATTCTTAACTCGTTGCAGTGTAGATAGATACTTTACTTTCATAAGACTGTCACATGTGGTGGTCATAGCTCTAGATATTGATAACTTAGTCCTCCATCTAATTATAATAAAAGCAATTGAGTATCTTCATCTACATGCATAACATCCATTCGAATCCATTCTCGATTGCCCAACTATGTCACGGTCCCTACACCGAACTCCTTCTTCTCCAGCGCTCTACTATTTGGCTGTGTCAGGCTGTTGCGCCCAGAAATCCTGATGGGTACCGCTACTGCCGGCCCCGGGGTTAGATACGTCCTCTCCTCGAATACTCTACCGGAATGGCACTTCATTGCATGCAATCGCTTCGCAATAATAGTGTGATTTGTCGAATTGCGCGGAGGGGAACTGGATTTCCAGGTGCGTACACACATTATTCCTATTATTGGACTTCAAGATCACCGGGGAGGGGCTGTCGTACGACAATGACGGCATATCCCTGAAAGCTTCTCAAGCGTGAAAGTCTGGATATAGACGTTCTACCCCTCAGAAACGTACTTAACATCTAAGATCCTATTCTGACTATGAAAGTTCGGACATGGGCATAATCCTAGAGGCCTCATTGTCTCTAACGATCTCTGCCGCAATGTTGCTGAACTCTTCAACCTGAGTATCATGATTCTGCGGGTAGGCATTAGTACTGTTAGCACACACAGCAATATGAGACTACGTACTCGGACCAAATCCGCATATGTCACGTGGTACTGCCATTCAGAGTTTTTAAGAGCTGCATAGCCACTACAACGCGGAATGATTTCCATAAGAATTTTCGATGCCAGCAGGTAGTCCTCGTATGCTTCATCTAGCTTTCCTAAGAATTTGTAACTTCGTGCTCGGTAAGAATGGAAATTTGCTTTGTTAATCCATGCTTCAACCTGGATGTGATGGTCAGGACGCTTTCTGATAACTGGGGTGATCTTGAGAGTCATACGGATGCAAGGTCTTCGGGCCGTAATTGGTCGGCCTTGGCAAAATAGTCTTGTAGATGTAGGTACCGTACTCGTTCGGAAATTACCCCCAAGGATGGGAGTGATGCTGCTTCTGGCGCTGCTATGGATGGTATTGCTGTCGCTGTTGCCGCTCTCCTGGCATTAGAACTAGTATGGGTAGGAGGTGCTGTTTGGGTTACGGAGGCGGTAGCTACCTCCGGTTGTAGCCCAGATGTCAGTGCCCGCCCCCTTTCTACTGGAGGTGGTGTCGGGTGCACTGGACGGGATTCTGGTGGTGGTATCGTTGACTGTCGTGGTTGTGCAGGGGGTGATTCCTGGTTGGTCTGCGTAGCCCGCTGGAACAATTTCGTGAGTGCACTTAGTGTACCAACCCTCCCGCGATCTGAGAGAGCTTGCAGCTTTGCATAGTCGGTTGCTGAAAGGATATCCTTCTTGCCATTTATAAGCCGATCAATTTCCCGTTAAGATCGAGGGCCACTTCGAGCAGCTCCTTGTTCGAGATGTCTGGTTATCCCGTTCGCATCAGCTCGCCCATCTGCTTGTCTGGATAGTGCGTACTAACCGTCTCCATGGCGAAACAAGTCCCCGAACACTTCGATGCCCTACCGCCATTTTCTTTTAATCTTCCGTATCCCCTTTATCAACGATCTAGCAAAGTCGTTTTCTGCCGCCAAGTCTGGCTGCCGTAACAGTGCAACGCGTCTCTTCGCTCGGCGGCGTTCGCGGAACCCTTTGACAAGACTTTCGCATGCGACCAATGCGGATAACACACCAGCAACGGCACCGACTACCTCTGCCATCCAAGAGATGATTAGCAAAATTGGGAGAGAATAATGAGGTGTTTACTGATTCAAATGGGGCAAGGGACAAGGGCTCACGCTTTTTTATGTCGTGTTAAGAATGGCGGGGGCTATGCACAGGTTTACCTGGTGGGTGAATCATTGAATTATATTTGCTGTTCGGTGTGACAAGTGGCATACGAAAACCCGGTGGCAATGAATAAGGTAGTTGCAAATGCGGGTTATCGATGATGAATGGAGCCACTGCACTGTGGCGGTGGTTGCGCTGCATCACCATGAGTTGGTCCCAACAACGCAAAGTGCGTTATTGAGGTACCTTTTCTAGCAATAATTGTCAGAAGATACTTAATCGGCGGAGTCCCTGCCACCTATATCGAGTGCACAGCCCGGAGATCTTGTGTCAATGAAGGGATATCGATCGAGGTCTATCTGCTGGAGAAGGCTGCAAACGCCCAGCGCACAACGCTGGAGATCTAACGTTCGCCACGTGGAAGTTGATATCACGTAACAGTGAATCTGCTTCCAGTGAAAACACGGCGTCGCTCCCCTCATAATTATATAACGGGGCGATGATAGTACGTGGTATGAAAAGCCTCTTGTATTTACTCCCGAAGACTCAAAATCCCCCGACGAACGACGAGTGAACTTTAGTAGTGCTCATATGCATGCATGTCTCACTCTCGTTGCGTGCCTTGTGAAGCGCCTGTCACTGAATTCGCAGTTCCTCTATCAACTTATCTATCTCACTAGTGTCATCTGTATAGTATTGGTTCACTTGATCAGTGACCAGTGACTCAACCTACCCTTCAACCTTTTTATCCTCTGAAAAACACCTTTATCAGAACACCGCCCCCGACGTTGCCTCTAGACCATATTCCCTGGATTATGATCACGAACATCAAGAATACCGATATTCTGACCGGTAGTACAGCACTTACCACACAGAAATTTAGAAAGAGGGAAGGAGTTTCCTCAAAAGGCTATGTTATTCATTCTCACTCACTCGACGCATTGCAATCATAGTTTATCAATCGTAGAATCACCTGCCCTTGTGAGCCCTAGGCTTGTACGGTACCGATTACTAAGGTTCGGACGCTGTCCGGTGCTGACGGCAAATATTGCTTCGGACAACCAATGTTAACAACTTTAGAATGGCCGGTCACTCTGGTGCTGACCACGAGAATACGAGTATTTGGGGGTTAATGGGCGATGGTTCTCAGACCATTTTGGGCAAAAATACTTCAAGTTGAGATGTTCGTTTTTCTAAGGGTACAAAACCAACTCATCAAATTGACTTTTATAAATTGCAAGCTGGATGCTGACAACTTTTGCAACTCGAACGGCATCAAACTGACGCTGACCGCGACGAAAAAAACGCTGGATGGGCCGACTGCTGACGTCCGAACCAAAGTGATCGGTATAGTACTTTAAGTGCTTGAGTATTTATGCTCCAGGAACCTGCTGAATCTAGATAATGGTCCTGTACTTGCCGACCACCCGTTGGTTTTGGGTATTGGGAGTCATGTCCCTACGTCATATCGGATGATAGGCGTGTATCCGCTCCCTTGGGAGATGTAACCGCCAGTTGGTGCGAAGCTGTAAAGAATAGCAGCATAATAAGCGCGATTGATCACGAATGCAAGTGGTTTGAAAGCCTACCATTCACCTATTGTCTTACGAATTGGACTGTCTTAATACAGTTAAAGCTGTCTTTTGTTCATTTGTGCACGGGTTACCTCAGCTGGCTATTGAGTACGACGTGTTTGTAACGGCAGATACCCTTCGCTGTGACACGGCCATTCTTCATACGTACTGGAAACTATAATTCCAACCAGGGCATAACTGAAGGAGATGTAGACGCTTGAGCAGGGGCCATCACTTACCTGCTCACTAGCTGTACAATGAGAGGAATTGTGTGTGTGAATTCATTGTGTACATACTGATAGAGACGGAAGACAGCAAGTCACAAATGCAAGTAGATGGATTTGAACACTTTGAAATAGGCCGGGCTTGCATGGCTGAGACGTTACGGCACTACTCTCGCCGATTTGAATGGAGCGGCATCCACAGGATCGTGCTTGCAGTGCCGGGCGGGTGTGCCTATTCCGGAGGGAGCTCTATCTAACGGTATTCGGTTTGCGTACTAGTTCGGCGAGAGCTCTCGGGGCTAATCGGGCGTGTCCGTGAGAGGCGAGATTTGAATTTAATCCTGTGCTTTACTTTTGGAATCAATACCGTACTCTGGGAATGCAATTTCCATGGGTTGACTTCAAAAATCAATTGCCCACGCGTAAATTCATACAGTGCACACAAACGCGTATACACAGAAATACACTAGAGACCCCAGAGCCCAGTCATAATGCACTCCAAAATAGACGGCAAGTTGAGTCATGTTGAAAGCACTATCATAATCTTGGCCCTAGCCCTGCCTCCCACTATGGACGGCCCTGCCGTGCCGTTCCAACTATCACCCTCGCCTTACAAATACGCACATCGATTTTCTTTGCTCCCATGTACGCTCTCTTCACCCAGCCCTTTGAAAGAATGCAATACACCACCACCCGGTCCCCAACCTCTGCCGTAAACAGGGCATCCGTCATCCGCGAGTCGTCATACCTCTCTCCAATCCTAATATCATCGTCGATTTGGTAGACACCCCGTTGACAGCCCAAATCTGCCGCCAGAATCCTGGCATTAACGAGGGATTTCCGGACAGCCTCCATATATTCATTCACCGGCTTGTTTTCACCAACTTGAACGGCAAGGAGATGGTCGAGAATATGAGTCGAAAGCGGCAAAACATCTTTGATGCAATCTCTGGCGCGGGGATTTTGGAAGAGAAGCGACTTGGTGTAGGCCCGCCAGTATTCGGCCTTTTCGGGAATTCTATTGTTATCTGGTTTTGTTAGATTCATACATCTGGGACCTGTAAAGAGAAGTGGCGTACCCCCGGGGCGTATCCATGACTGAACCTCGGTCATTTGTTTGGCAACATCTTCTGGTAGACCAGGAAACCACGTCGAGAAGATATATTTCTCCATAAATGCCCACGCAACCAGTTCCATAAGGTGTGAGAACGTTAATCTCTCATGACAATAAACCCTAGTGAGAATCATTGCCTTTGAGTCATCGTGCAGCTCTTCCCGAGCACATATCTGGCTTTTATGTTTGAAAAGTTTCCGGCACCAGACGTTGACCTAATAACATCGTTAGAATTAACAATCACTGGAATCAGCAACAGACCTCATCTTGGAGTGCACGAAACCGATCTTCAAACGTCTGGTCAGAAATTGGTTCCAAGCCCGTGCCGACACTATTTACAGATTGGATGTGAGACGTCTGTAGCGTGTCCAGCCTCTTCTTCAGCTGAGTTTTCTCCCTGAGGAGCTCTTCCCGCATTGATTCTAATTGTGTTCGTTCTTCGGAAAAGTTTTTTCGAAGGTTCACGATGATTTTTTGCAGTTTTTCGACTTCGTCTCTGTGCATGTTCGATTGATCAAACCAGTATTCACCTGCTTCTCTGTCCGTCATTTGCCTTAGCTTTGACTTTTCTGGACGAGATTGTCCTGCATGGGGTTCCTCTGGAGACTGCTGTAGCGGTACTTCTTCTTCCTCTTTTCTTGAAGTGGTTATTGCGGGTTGCTGAGGTTCGACTTCTTCTCCCGCGTCGTGTTTGTACTTTGGTTGTTGTATAGTGCCTGATTCCTCCGGTTCGTCCTTTGATGCTTCTTCTCCTTCCGGCTCTGTCCCAGATCCTGGATCTGAACATTCTCTCTTAACGTCATTACTTGTTAAATCCATGCCCTCGCCTGTAGATGTAGGTGCTGTTCTCTTGACTTGCTTTGCAAACTTCGTGAGTCGTCTCTGCCTCGCCCGGGTATCGCGATCAGTACTCCTTGAGCGCCTATTCTACATAAATTCAGCTACAGTTGGCGGGATGGATTAATGCAACATACCTCGAGGGGCATTCTATTTCTGTAGTGATATGTGTAGGTTGGATGAGGTGGTTCTGCGGCTTCGGTTTCGTTAATTTTAAGTCCTGAACGTTAGTTGGAGAATGCAATAACGCACTGCTTCGTTCGTCGTACTCTGCCAATCTCCAGCCGGACCAAAATGGTATCTCCTTGAAATGTTGTGGGATGCGGGGATAGTCCCTCAGTAATCGAGACATTGGGATTTAGAGGCTGATAGATACCAAAGTCGCAACTTAAAGCTTAGACAACTGGCTTTGCGGGGCATGCCAAGAGTGTTGCCTTGCGAATAGGAGAGCGTTGATAAGCGCAGTTGTATGTTGTGCTCCGTGATAATGTGTGCTGTGCTGCCGGGATCCATATGCAGCAACTGTAACGCGGCACTCTATTTTTATTACTATAGGTTCAATGCTATAGGTTGCGGCACGACATGCACTCAGTTAAAACCCCTCACAACCCGGGCGGAATCGCAGCAAACACAGATTGCTATCAGCAAGCAAGACAGCGATATAGAAAGATTACGACAACAGCAATATGGTAGCTTCCACCGATCCAAATTCCAACCAGCACCGTTTTGTGGTCGGGGTAGACTTTGGCACAACGTAAGTGTACAATCCAACCACTGACCACCTCGCTGACCCATCTCTAGCTTCACTTCAGTTGCCTGGGCACATCAAGCATACCCCGACGATATAAAACTCGTACAAACCTGGCCTAACGGCAGCACTGGAAATGGTTCCGCAGACCAAGTACCCACTGAGCTCCACTATTCTGATATTCAAACACGAGAGAAAACATGGGGATATGAGATTCCGAAGTTCAATAAGGACATTGAGCCGCTGAGATGGTTTAAGCTTTTGCTGCAGGATAATTTCACCCCCGCGGTAGCTCCATCGAGTCTGTCCTCGAGCCGCCCGCGGTGGAACTCTCCTTGGGGAGAAGTAGCGCGCAGTCTGAGTGGCATGACATTATCACCCACCCCCTCAGTTATGGGTAGCTCCTCAAGCTCGTCCCAGTATATACCACCTACCGTGACCCCGGCGCAAAAGACGGCGCTTCAACTCAGGAGTCTCAACATTCGGCCCGTCCAAGTGGTTACGGATTTTCTTTCTAGCGTCCGCGAGATTTCAGTGGACAGCATCGAGCGAGCTTATGAAAGGGATTGGGTCGGGGGTTCAAAAATATCTTATGTACTTACCGTACCAGCAATTTGGAACGATTCGGCAAAGAATTTGATGGTCCAGGCGGCGGAGAAAGCAGGCTATGGAAGGCATCGCGTGGACTTTAACTTGGTCAGTGAACCAGAGGCCGCTGCAGGTTTGTTTTGCTTCCTATGATGGATGACTAGCTAGTATTGACTGCTTGTCAGCATACACACTGAAAGCAATACAGCCGAATGATCTGAATGTGAGTGTTACTGTCTATACTAGAGTGACAACTAACATTATATCAGCGAGGAGATACGTTTATCATTTGTGATGCAGGCGGTGGTATGTACTCCGCATCCATGGCCATTTGAGACTTGCTAATGCCTTTGTAGGAACTGTGGTACGTATGTCTCTATTTTGCGAATTGATGTAGCAGCTTACAAGTATCTAGGATTTGATATCTTACAAAATTACCGACTTGTCTCCTCTCCGCCTTGACGAAGCAGTCGCTGGTACAGGTATAGTGTGTGCGTTTTATCGTGAGGAGCTTGTTTTGATGCGTGGAATAGGAGATTTATGCGGCTCCGTTTTCTTGGATAATCGATTCGAAGAGGTTTGTCCCTGTTCCTTAACTTAATATGGCACTATGTAACTAATAGGGTATAGTACATTCGTGGAATTCTAGGTCACATTGTGGTTGACTCTATGAAGGTTTGCTCATCACTGTGATGCCTGCCCTCAGTTTTCTAACTTTATCAGCCAAGATCCTTGCACGAAATGTTTAGGACCTGGGAAGAAAAGGTGAAATTCAGATTTGGCAACAATACCAACCTCGAGGGCTGCGAAGTCAATGTTCCTGGCATCCCTGATAATCGGGCGAAGAACATTGAAGACTGCTTTCACACAATGGCACAGTATGTTACTGGCTCAATCCCATGCGGTTATCTTGCGGTTACTAAACCTCCTAAAGTGAAGATGTGAAAAAGATATTTGATCCCATCGTCGATCGTATCGTCATGCTTGTCAAGACAAGTTACCGCTGTCCAACGGAAGGGAGATATTGTTAAGGTATGAATAATATTCAGAACTCATCCTGTCCACGGGTTGACTCCACAGGCAATTCTCCTTGTCGGTGGATTCGGTTCTTCGGAGTATCTACGCAAGCGGTTACAGAAAGTCCGTTATGGAGGTAGAGAGGTTCAGGTTCTTCAGCCGGTCAATGCGTGAGCTCCCCGCCTTTGATCCGCCTGAACGCATCACTAACATCTCACCAGGCGAAGTGCAATCGTAAGGTTTCCATCTATGGACCACACCTCCGGCTAACTCTTTAGGCTCGCGGTGCACTTCTTCGAGGCTTGGATGGGTCCATTGTGGTCGAGAAACGAGCGCCGCGCTTTTACGGGTGCGGGTCTAGCGGAAAGTATCGGGCCGGCGAAGGACTCGAGGATCACATGTATTGGTGCGAAAAAGAGGAGAAGTACAGAGTCAATGGACAGTTGAACTGGTACATCTCAAGGGACCAGATCATCGGCTCCACTGTTTCCACCGCTCTGAGGTTCTACCGTCTCGTCTCCGTCTCTTCCCCGGATTTCATCTTTTTCGACCCCTTGTTGATATGCGATCTTGAAGTTGCGCCTGATTATAAATGGAGGGATCCTTCCGCAGTGGGTACAGTGTGCACGCTGCGCTCCGATCTTACTGGCATTCCAGTGAGTAAGTTTAAAATCAAGACGAATTCGAGTGGGGAGAGGTTTTACCATGTGGATTTTCACTTGTCAATGAAGATTCTGGATGAGGTAAGTAGCCTGGTGTGTGGTGACCAAGGATGCTGATAGAGATAGGTGTTGCTGTTCGAACTGCTGTTCGAAGGGACTACTTGTGGGCGTGTGAGTGCGGATTTTGAATGAGGTCAAGCCGGGGGAGCTAGGAAGGTTGTTTCCATGAAAGCAATGTTAACGCCTGTTTAAATACCTGTTTACACAGGCCGTGAAAACGCGGTAAAACTGCAAAGCCCAAGTGCAATAGAAGGCCGTATATCTCTTGGGAAAAAAGATTGAATGGAGTCGAGTAATCAAATCGCGATCGCTTCCATAAGAGACGATAGCCACCATCAGAAATCACGACGTCACTCAACAACAAAAGCTTCATAATTTTATAGCAGCGAGATAATAGTACACGGTATGCGCATGGAGGGCCTCTTATGGGAATCTAGAACCCCAGGCACTCTTAAGATAGACGAGTGAACTTTAGCTACGCCCATGTCACTGATATCTCAAGCTAGTCAGTGTCTTTTACCAATTCATTCATGGATTCGTCCTCCCTTCCAATGATTGTGGTATTAGTTCGCTCGATTGGTGTCTAATTCTTTCATGGAGGACTTCCCGCAGGGCAAAAATCCTAAATTTTCAGTTCAATTGATTCTGACTGTCCTTGAAATATCTCCAAAATTGTGATTCCAAAAGGGGGTATTGGTACTGACATTTCCCACAGGAGCGTTAGAATGCTTGGAACAGTTAGAAGAGCTGTTGCCTGATTACCAAAGTCTATGACGTAGTCTCAGAGCGTGGTACATTGACGTAGTCGACTAACACTGACCTCTAACAGCGGTCCGAGACTCCCGCCAACGACGGAACTGGAACACAAAAGTGGTGTAGTGTCGTAGATCTCCCGTAGAGCTTCACTCGTATCGTGATCACCGTTTGTTCAACGTTCACTCGTGCAATGATAAAAGAGAGAATGCCGCGTTCTGGACTATATTGGAGACGCGGTCAAACAGCTCCAGTTCGAGACTGAACCAAGCCGTGAGTCCGGTTTGTTGCATCCGAACCCATGCTTGTTGCCTATGTTGCATTCTAACTAACCAACCAGGTACTGGTACCAATTATTTTAGCATTGCGGTTCGCTCTATAACAAGAAAACTTTTCTTCCCGTCCCCGTTACAACCGGAGATGGTACGGAGGGCGTGCCATCACCCGGTGCAGATCATCGCCCTAATGATGGAAGTCACCTAGCTCAAAATTAAATACTTCCTACCTCTGATGTGTGACCACTTGGAGATGGGTTCCAGGATGCAGATGTTCAAAAACGAACTCGCAGAGGGCTGGCGGAGACCGGCAGTACAAGAACCCCCGAGGTACTGCATGTGGAACTCGACGCAATGACCTGGATGCACAAGAATCTGGAAAGGAAGTCTGCGGTTTGAGGACGCAGTTAGCCAATGCACTTATGTGGGCAGCCAGAGCGGCCCTAGTTGTTCCCCAGGGCCAGGAGGACTAAAGGCAGAAATTTCCACACTCCCCGGACTTTTCAGGGTTGGATCAAACTCAGTTGAGAGGCTGGATTGGTCAACTCCGGATGTTCATTCGACCCAAGCCTGGCAGCAATTCCACCAAACAGTCGAAGATGCCTTACACATTCAACCGCCTGAGGGGAGAACCATTAGGGCAGATGTTGCCATACGTCCAGTAGGATGGAACGCTACGGCTGGGAGATCTACCAGCTATTATCCCTTTGCCGGTAGCGGGCCCACGAAAGGGCCCACTTTCACGTGTGCTGCGCCTTGTCGCTTATAACAACACAGCCACCCACTTAAACCCCCCTCTAGAATGTTATGAATTGAAAGATAACTAGTAGAAGCTTCTATTTATGAATTCTTGTGGCAGTGTGACAAGTTCTGTGGTGCTGAGTTGCATATAAATAGCAGTACTTTGGAGATTGTGAGAGTACCATCCTCCAGCCCAGCAGCAACCACCTTCCCACTTCCCATCTACCACCACCGGGAAAAATGACCTTACGCGACGCGTAACTCATAGAGAAGCTGTTTTTGGGACGGTAATTCATAGCATATTTGACGCGTGACACTATGAGGTCCAATAGACCTACGAGTTGACTAGATTACTATGATACGCATGCGATTTTGTGCGCTGGATACTATACATCACGCTGCATAAAACACACTTGAAAGCAAGCTGCCAGGTGCACTTCATTGCACGCTCCCAAGTATGCTCTGAAGTACACTCCTGATTGCACTCGGTTGCACACTCCCAGCCTGCTTGACTGTATGCTCTCAATTGCTCTCGATGGCACACTCCCAGCCTGCTTGATTGTACGCTCCCAATTGCTCTCGATGGCACACTCCCAGCCTGCTTGACTATACGCTCCCAAGTAAGCTCTCAAGATGCTCCCAAGTACACTCCGAGTACGCTCGCAAGTACACCCCCGGGGATGCTCTCCAGGACGCTCCCAATTGCACTCGACGGTACACTCCCAGCCTGCTTGACTGTACGCTCCCAAGTAATTTCTCAAGACACTCTCAACCATACTCCCGAGCATGCTCTCAAATACACTCCCAATTGTACTCGATGACACTCTCAGCCTGCTTGACTATACGCTCCCAAGTAAGCTCTCAAGATGCTCCCAAGTACACTCCCGGGCATGCTCTCCAGGACGCGCCCAATTGCACTCGATGGTACACTCCCAGCCTGCTTGACTGTATGCTCCCAAGTGAGCTCTCAAGACACTCCCAAGTACACCTCCAAGCATGCTCTCAAGTACACTCCCAATTGCACTCGAATGTACACTCCCAGCCTAGTTGGCTCTACGCTGCCAAGTGCACTCTCAAGAGGGAAGACACTCCCAATCCCACTTGACTATATGCTCCCATGTATGCTCCTGCATGCTCGATCGAGAAACTGGCTGAGTTGCAGACGCCAGGCACCGGGAGGCGTGAGGCTGGTAGGGTATGGCAGGCAGTGTTTGGCGGGTGGCGTGTGGCGTGTGGCGTGTGGCGTGTGGCAAGTGGCAGGCGGTGTATGTTGGCCGAAATCATGACGTCGGTCAATATGGTAGTCTGAACCTTATCTTTAGCGCGGCCACCATGATAAGATCTCACGATGCCTCAAGGTCATGGTGTTGACAATTGCAGCCTTAGATTCTGCAGGAACGGTAGACAAGTGGATCTCGGGGAGAGCAGATCTCCGACTCAGTTTTCTCAGCGGAATCTGCAGCCAGTTTCCCGTCGATTTTGGGCGTATGTGTACGCATTCGGTCCGGGGCTGATGGTGATGATGGTGATGGTGGTGGTGATAGTGATGGTGCTGGTGCTGGTGATGGTGATGGTGACGGTGATGGTGATGGTACCGAAAGCACTTAGTCAAGTAGGTTGGCTACGTCAACGTTAATGTCAAAGCATCAACAGACTTAAGCCTTCTATTGGCCAAAGCTTCCACAAACTCAGAGTTCAATAGGCCCAAAGATTCCTCTGGAAACGCTACTCATGCCGAAGCTCGGCTCTCTCAAGCGTGGCTCTAAAGCAGGCTCTGAAGCAGGCTCTTAAGCAGGCTCTCAAGTAGGCTCTCAGTCAGGCTCGCAGTCAGGCTCTCAAGCCGGCTCTCTACCAGGCTCTCAAGCGGGCTCGGAAGCGGCCACGCAAGATGCTCTCAATGAGTGTGTCAGCACCAGCGAAGACTATCGGCAGTCAAGGCTGGCTGAGGTTTGTGGACTGCCAGCCGTATATAGTCCCATAGTCCCACGCGCAGATGTCTATGAACCGACTATGGATGACTATAGACTGCGCGTCGCGCAGGGGCCCACGGGAGGCTTGCTATGAGCTGCGCGTAGCGCAGTCTATAGTCGATTTGCACTTTTGCCGATGACACCACAACAACCATGAGCAGAGAAGCCCTCAGACCTCGGAATCTTAATGTCAACTACCTACCCCCACCACTTATACTCTCATCTCCACCATCCTCACCAAAAAATGTTAAAAAACAAAGTGCCAAGTGTCGCATCATGGACGATCACTCTGGTCCAAAGCACACCTCCTCCCAACCACCACCACCACCTACAGTGGTACAGCACCAACCTGTCATTATACTTGATGTGTCTTCACCCACTACTGAAGCTCCACCTGCAATGTGTTACGGGGTTGCTTAATCCCTGAAACTAATACAACATGTATTGAATTATGTACAGCCGCCTATCTATGAAACTCTTTCTTTCCTCGTCTTATCCTAAGACTCAACCTCTTGACCAATTTCAAGAACGACTGGACCAACACGTTTCCAAGTGTTCATATTATCTCCCTGTGGGAAGATTATACCTCCGCTGGAAACAAACGCACTTCTGAGAACTCTTGGTAGGGTAATAACCCTGTAGGTAAGCACCAACTTCGGCAAAAGCGCAAATCGACTATAGGCTGCGCTACGCGCAGCTCATAGGAAGCCTCCCGTGGACCCCTGCGCGACGCGCAGCCTATAGTCATCTATAGTCGATTCATAGAGATGTGCGCGTGGGCCTATGGAACTATATACGGCTGCCGCCCAGAGATGGACCTATACCTGTCTGTACTGCCTGCAGTCATTGCTGTTATACCGGTACTGTACGAGAGCCCGCTGGCGATTGAAAGCCTGCTCTAGAGCCTGCTTGATAGCCTGCTTAATAGCCTGCTTGATAGCCTGCTTGAGAGAGCCGCGTTTGAGAGAGCCGCGTTTCGGGAGGAGTAGAGTTTTCCACGGGAAGCTTTTGGCCGATGGCAAACTCCGAGTTTGTGGAAGCTTTGGCTAATAGAAGGCTCTAAGTCCGGAAGCTTTGGCTAATAGAAGGCTCTAAGTCTGGAAGCTTTGGCTAATAGAAGGCTCTAAGTCTGTGGAAGCTTTGATGCTAACGTTGACATAGGCAACCTACTTCTCTAAGTGCTTCTGGTACTATGATCACCATCACCAACACCATCACCATCGCCATCTTCACCATCGCCATCATCACCATCGCCATCATCACTATCAGCCCCGGACCGAATACGCACACATACACCCACAATCGGTGGGAAGCGGGCAGCAGATTCCGCTGGAAAATCTGAGTCGGAGATCTGCTCTCCCCGAGATCCAATTGTCTACCTTTCTTGCAGAATCTAAGGCTGCAATTGTCAACACCATGACCATGAGGCATCGTGAGATCTCGTCGCGGTGGCCACGCTAAAAATAAGGTTCAGTCTATAATATCGACCGACGTCATTATTTCGGCCACCCGCCACCCGCCACCCGCCTCCTGTTGGCATGAGATTTGGCCCGGTGGCTTGCATCCCCCATGGGCCTCGCCTGCCCCCATGTCGAGGAGGAAGCCTAGCTCCGGCACTGGTACTCGGCTTCGGGCTCCAGTTGTGATACTCGGCTTCGCCGAGTATGGTCTTTTCTCTGTATATAAGTCTAGTGTTTTTCTTCTCTTGTATCGACAGACAATTGAGCTTCTTCGTTCTTTCTCTTTTGCTCTCAACACCTCCTGGTGCCTGGCCCCTGCAACTCAGCAAGTCTCTGGATCGAGCACCCAGGAGCATACATGGGAGCATATAGTCAAGTGAGATTGGGAGTGTCTTGCCTCTTGAGAGTGTACTTGGGAGCATGCTCGGGAGTATGCTTGAGAGTGTCTTGAGCACTTACTTGGGAGCGTACAGTCAAGCAGGCTAGGAGTGCGCCATCGAGTGCAATTGGGGGCGTCCTTGAGAGCATGCCCGGGAGTGTGCTTGAGAGCGTCTTGAGAGCTTACTTGGGAGCGTATAGTCAAGCAGGCTGGGAGTGTGTCATCGAGCGCAAGTGGGAGTATACAGTCAAGCAGGCAGGGAGTGTGCCATCGAGTGCTATGGGGAGCGTACAGTCAAGCGGGCTGGGAGTGTGCCATCGAGTGCAATTGGGAGCGTCCTTGGGAGCTTACTTGAGAGCGTAAGTCAAGCAGGCTGGGAGTGTGTCATCGAGTGCAATTGGGAGCGTCCCTGAGCATGCCCGGGAGTGTGCTTCAGAGCGTCTTGAGAGCTTACTTGGGAGTGTACAGTCAAGCAGGCTGGGAGTGTCATCGAGTGCAATTGGGAGCGTCCTTGAGAGCATGCCCGGGAGCGTGCTTCAGAGCGTCTTGAGAGCTTACTTGAGAGCGAAAGTCAAGCAGGCTGGGAGTGTGCCATCGAGTGCAATTGAGAGTATCCTTGAGAGCATGCCCGGGAGTGTGCTTCAGAGCGTCTTGAGAGCTTACTTGGGAGCGTACAGTCAAGCAGGCTGGGAGTGTGTCATCGAGTCCAATTGGGAGCGTCCTTGAGAGCATGCCCTGGAGTGTACTTGAGAACGTACTTGGAGGTGTACTTGGGAGCGTGCAATGAATGCATTTGGCAGTTTGGTTTCAAGTTTGTTGAATGCAGCATGATGTATAGTATCAAGTGCACATAATCCGATGTGTATCATAGTAATCTAGTCTATGCGCAGGTCCATAGGACCTCATAGTGCCACGCGTCAAATATGCTATGGATCACTGTCCCAGAAACGGCTTCTCTATGAGTTACGCGTCGCGTAAGGTCATTTTTCCCGGTGAATGTACTTCGTAGCCATTATTGTTGGTGATCACAAAAGGTTGTAATACGCGGGAAATGTGGATTAAACGACACTCTTCTAATTGGCATCGGCAAAAGTGCAAATCGACTATAGACTGCGCTACGCGCACACGCGCACACACTCACACGCGCAGCTCATAGCAAGCTTCCCGTCGACCCCTGCGCAATACGCAGTCTATAGTCATCCATAGTCGGTTCATAGACATCTGCGCGTGGGAATAAGGGACTATATACGGCTGGCAGTCGACAAACCTCTGCCAGTCTTGACCACCGACAGGCTTTGCTGGTACAGACGCACTCATTGAGAGAGACTTGAGTGGCCGCTTCAGAGCCCGCTTGAGAGCCTGATTCAGAGCAGGCTTGAGAGCCTGATTGAGAGCCTGATTGAGAGCCTGATTGAGAGCCTGATTGAGCGCCTACTTGAGAGCCTGCTTATGAACTTTCTTCAGAGCTGCGCTTGAGAGAGCTGCGTTTCGGCAGGAGTAGCGTTTCCACAGGAATCTTTGGGCCCATTGAACTCTGAGTTTGTGGAAGCTTTGGCCAATAGAAGGCTTTAAGTCTGTTGAAGCTTTGACATTGACGTTGACTTAGCCAACTTACTTGACTAAGTGCTTTCGGTACCGTCACCATCACCATCACCATTACCATCACCATCACGATCACCATCACCATCATCATCATGACCATCAGCACAGGACCGAATGCGCACACATACGCCCAAAATTGACAGGGAACTGGCTGCAGATTCCGCTGAGAAAACTGAGTTGGAGATCTGCTCTCCCCGAGATCCAATTGTCTACCTTTCTTGCAGAATCCAAGGCTGCAATTGTCAACACCATGACCTTGAGGTATCGTGAGATCTTGTCTTGGTGGCCGCGCGAAAGATTCGGTTTAGACTATGATATCGACTGACGTCATGATTTCGGCCAACATATGCCGCCTGCCACCTGCCACACACCACACGCCACCCACCGCCCGCCGTCCGCCGCCCGCACGCCAATCACTGCCCGCCATACGCCACCAGCCTCACGCCTCCCGGTGCCCGGCGTCTGCAACTCAGCAAGTCTCTAGAGCGTGCATACAGGGGAATCCATGAGAGCATATAGTCAAGTGAGCGTGAGAGTGTCTTCCCTCTTGGGAGTGTACTTGGGAGCGTAGAGCCAAGTACATCAGCAAAAACAAAATTTCCTTTACTAAATTTATTTAGATTATTGTACCTACAAACTCAAAAAAACGAAATCGAGGTTTCCCTGAAATATGGCATTGCTTTAGCGTTCCAGAGTGTTCTTGGAGTTGTCGCGATGCTGTTTTCAAGCATTATGACCATCAGCAAAACAAAATGTGCTTCGTTAAGGTTATTTAGTTTATTGTACCCGCAAACTCAAAAAAATGAAATCAAGGTTTCCTTGAAATATGGCATTGCTTTAATGTTCCAGAGTGTTCATTGAGTTGTTGCGATGCTGTTTTCAAGTGTCACAACCACTGGTGTACCCACTTATGTGAATGTGACAACAAGCACTTGACAAATGGTTCACACTTCCTTTGCAAATATCCCCAATCATCTGTCAGCATACTCCTACGTCGCCCAATTCGATTTGTCCTTGCAATAATGAGAGTACTCCCTCCATACATTAAATGAAGCATATAGTTCTTGTTTTTAAAGACTGTCATGGCTTAATTTGACCAATGATAGTTACCATGCAGAAGTGGTTTGCAGTATTTAATTTGTTGATACAAGATCTTTCAGTTTGCATCGGCAAAAGTGTAAATTGAGTATAGACTGCACTACGTGCACAGGCGCACACCTGCAGCTCATAGGAAGCTTCCCGTGGACCCATGTGCAACACACAGCTTATAGTAACCCATAGTAGATCCATAGACATCTGGGCTTGGGTCAATGGATGCATTTACGACAGGTGGGTCTGTGAGTAGGCTACCATCGGACTGATCTTGTTCTGTGCATGCCCTCAGGCTGTATGTATATGTGCAATAGATATATGAATATATGGTGGACGTATGGAGCTCTATATATTCCAATATGACTACTTGGATTCGGTGGCTAGGTGTATAGAGAATGCTGCAGTGCCACTAGATGGAGGGTGGATATCATATGATGGCACAATGAGTCCATGGCAACACCAACTTGAGCTCACGCTAAATCTTTAAGATTAGATTATGCTGCCAGAAAAAGGATGGATATTTTGTCATAGCACAATGGGTATGGGGCAGCAATAAGTCGAGTTCACACTAATGCTATAAACATTCTGAATGGGCATCATATGCTGCTATTGTTGAATTCACTGAATTTCTGCATGAACAATAGCACAATGGTCAATGGAGTTATAGTGGAGTTATGGCACAATGTCCAGTGGAGCTATGGCATAATGATTATCGAGTTGTGGTAGTCTACGAGGGTTAAGGTACAATTTCCAGTGGAGATATAGCATATGGTACGATGGTCACAAAGTTACAGTAGTCTATGGGAGCTATGGCATGATTTCCAGTGGAGCTATGGCACGATGATTATAAACTCCCGGTGGCTGGAAGGCAGCTACTGCACAATAAAATTCATACCAAAATATAAATTTTCACTAACAAATACTATACTTTTGGCAGCACATCTAGTCCAACATAATTCCCTTCCTTTGCCAAACTGTAACTCCACACTACGAAACCAAATTCACTTCCTTTGCCAAACCGTAACTACACACTACAAAATCAAATTCACTTTCTTTGCTGAACCTATGGACACTGTCCTCTCAAACCTTACTGGCAATTCTACTCCAGGTGCCATCCATTCGACTGTAAACTAGTTAGCACAGAGCACATGTCCTTGGGTATACTTCCTTACCTTACAGATAATGTCTATTACTTTGAATTGTCTGGGTTTTGCAGCGCTTTTTGAGCCGTTAATGTTTGCCTTATCTTGCCAAGGTTTGTGTTGCATGCCAGGATTGTGGTCGGTTTTGGGAGGCTTATATGTTGAACCGCCTTGTCATTTTGTCTTCTGATATCTAGAACCTTATATCTGATTAAGGCCATGGCAATATCTGACAATTCTGGCATCGTATATGTGCAATCCCACATCTCCTGATGCCTTTCATATATCGCTGCGACTGTCAGTTATTGTGCAGCTGCAATTGGAAAGATTACTCACCGCTGGCATTTATTGAGTTAAATAGCAGCTCTTGTATAGCGTTGCCTGTGGGGTCATAGGTGTGGCGGTGGGACTGATGAGCGCTTGCCATTAGACAGACGAACTCGGGTGACATTTGTGCCAGAAAGCACAAATCTTGTACACCCAGGGATTTGTTCACCTTGAAAAAACAGTGGTTAATGGTGGTGGTGGCAATGTAGCTGCTAACGTATAGCTCCTTGGAAGTCTGAGGATAAATATCAGCATTATTCCTACCAGTGGACGTATGATACCTGCCTCTAGATCCTTCTTCTCAAAGATATATTGTTCATTGTTGAATAGCCAGTGGACCTTACCCTTCTTCTTTGGGGCCTCCATCTCCATGAGTTGTTAAATCTCTTGGAGTTTTCTGACAATCTGCGAGACTGCGGTGCTTTGCACGGAATAGTGAAATTCTCTAATATGTGGCTGGTGGTCAACATTGGTACGAAAGAAAATCTTGGGGACATGCATAGGCGACGTGTTCAAGTACCGGTTGTTGGGGGATACTGTCATCGAATTTCCACAATCCGCTGGCCCATATCCAGGAAGCAGCAGCCATCTCATCTACATCTTCTGGGAAGGGGTTATCGATCAATATCTTCCACCTGATCGTTATGGAACCATGTTCCACAACTTATCTAACCTGTCAATCATTGAACTTGTCGATACATCTCGGCTTCTGTTCACATTTAGTCTTTTTGGCCTCCGTAGGTTCGGAATCAGTATCAGCCACAGCATCTTTCTGCTGGGAACTCACAGAGCTTGAATGGAGGGTTACGGTCATCAATACCCTTTTGCTAGAAATATTAGTATACTGGGAACTAACAGGACCAGATGCAGGCGTTGACAGGGGATTATCCACCCATGGTGATGATGAGGAGGAGGTGAACGAGCGTCTCGTATGTGCTGTCACTACTGTCAGTTCTGGTCAGTTTTGAGCAGTGGTTCGCAACTGTGCGGTGGCTGCGTTCGGAATTGGAGGGTTTTGAGTATGAGTAAACAAGTCCTGGAGAAGATGGTTATCCATATCTAGTGTCAGCAACTTGTCCGGATAACCCGCCAGGGATCCAGGTTTGGACCGCAAATATGGGTCGGTTCGGTCGAGACCCGTTTATAAACCCAACCTGCTGACTCTTGGTGGGCCAAACCTGGACCTGTACCTGTGAACGTATGGGTTTTGCCGGGTTTTGCTAGACCCGTCGGTTCCTATCTATGGTTCAGCGTTTCAAGTTTCACATTTACGGTCAGATTCGGATTTGCTACAGTCAATGGTAACATATTGACGTTGGTAAGTCACAGTTAAGGTTCGATGTATTGGCCGCCTTACTGAGCAAAATGAACTGACTCACGCAATCTACCACATCCTGACAATGAGCGACAACAGAGCGTCAACAATTTTAGGTCTTGCATCTTCAGTAATATAAGTGGCGCTTGATCACCAGCATTCATAAACAAGTATATGGCAGCCTTTATAGGTAGATATGTACAAGGTATTCCTGCCACATCCTCCGGAACATTAACAACATATTTCATTTACCGAGCTACCACTAAGTATTGTTGAGCCTTTTAGGGTATAAAAACAGTCAAAACAATATGTATAGACCAGAACAGCCACATCACGCTGTAATTAACCATGCTGGAAGGCCAACAATCATTGACTCTCATTTTCAAGATGGGGCAGGGAATGTTTCACCTTCTCTTTTGCCTAGAAAAGGCAGCCAATACTTCGTTTAGGGCTATTTACAACCCGACGTCCCCCAGATTACCCAAAATACACAACCAACAATCATTGACGCTCCATTGACACTCCGTTGACCCTCATTTTCAAGATGGGGCAGGGAGGGTATCGCAATCTGTATTGCCAATAAAGGCAGCTAATAATTCCGTTATGACTGTCTGCAACCTATCGGCAGTGTGATTACCCAGGATACATGACCAAAAAATGTTGACGCTCCATTGACGTGCCTTTGTCAAGATGAGGTAGAGAGCGTGTCGGTATAAGTTTTGCGAATAAAGGTGGGCAATACTCTGATTATGTATACACACAACCGAATCAATTTTTGATTAGCAGACTTACATGACCTAAAATTGTTGAAGCACCGTTGACATACATTTTGCCACAGGTGTATCCACAATGTGCAATCATTTGATTTGGCGTAGTGCATCATTGACATTGTTTTGGCAGCCTTTCTAGCATTTTCATTTACTTTCTTCTTGATTACTACATTGTTCTTTAATAATACTTATAAATATATCCTTAAAAATATACTTCACAGTGTTCGCTAATTGTAGATAATAATAATTTATAAAATCCCATGCCTTTCGATCAATGCTCGTCATCACTTGCAGGTTCGCTCAATAGACTGCTCTGGTGTTCAAAATGGATGTTACCTGCATTACTACACAGCAGATAGTGCACTAACCAGTGGATATTCCGTTATCAGTCAGCATATCTGGATCAAAATCTGTATTGTGCTGGTTATTCTGGGCAGTTGCATCAAGAGTAAAAAATTCAGCACAGGGAAGAGATGTATGTGAATACGCATATCTGGCTGGCAAATTGATGCTTTGGGAATAATGAGCTCCGGAATTGCTACTGGTTGGGAGGGGTGTGATTCCAGGCAGAGGTGGTGTCGGCTCTGGAGTCAGCTGTCTGCGTCGGTCGGGTGGAGATGCACCTATTCCTTTTTGTCTGCAGTGTGTCTGCGGATTCTTTGCGGTGCAATATTGGTAAGAAAGCCATCCGGCGGTTTAGTTTTGACGGAGCATAGCCAGGTGTCTTCCTATCGCAGCGTTCATCTTTTTATGCCCAGGAAACTCAACACCCTGCTACTTCTCTTCCCGGACCTCGACGAGAGATTTCTTGATCAGATATTGCATTTCCTCTATTGTGGTGTGTGAAAACTCCGCATAGGCCATTTTCGTCATATTCAAGGCCAGGCACATATTGGACTGTTCCAGCTGTACCTGACCTCCTTGCCTTGCCATAGTAGCAGACATATTGAAAACCTACAAGAAATTAGTTGCTACTTTTAACAATGAGATTTGACTATTACCTCTGCCATATATGCTTTCATAGCCTCCTCAATGGTAATTAACACATGTTTCGTCCACTCACGGGGATGATTATCAGGAAATTTGTCCGCGAAAATCAAAGAGCTGACAATATCATGATGATCGATTTTGCACACTGTGCGGACAAATGCCTTTGTCGAACATGGAGATTTCCCATTATGGGAAGTGATAAATTGGTCATGTAGCTCTCTATGTACACCCGCTGTACGTGATATGGTTAATGGACGGCCGTTTACCTTCGTATGGATATACTTACATCCAACTGCATACTGCTTCGTATTCTTGCTGCTTGCAGTGTTATGGACAATTTTTAAATGTGCCTCCTGGGTCATATATTTAGTGACTGGATTGGGAGCGTTGCAGTGGACTAACTGGTGTCTGCATTCTTGCTGTATGCCAGTGGGTGACATAGTTGATGTAGCGCCCACCAATTGGCTTGATTTGGATCCACTCTCACCTGGCGGAGGTGGTTGTGTATCCATGGTTTGCTGGTGTGGAATAGGAGAGGAAGATGATAATGAAAAGAAGTGGGAAGTCCTGAGGACTATATAGTTAGCGTCATGTCAGAATGGAATAAGTAGGAGCGAACATGTTCATTATACTCAAGATGAATCCTGCTGTGTATGGCTGCAAGTTCCAGGAGTTTGCCACCGCCCTGCAATGTGCAATAAGTCGGTCCGATGGTGTCTGTTTGTTAACAGAGATAATTTGCGGTGTACCGCAGCCGAAATCGCATGATAGTGAGATAGTAATAGGACATTATTTCAGGGAAAGGCCGTCTGCTGATGTTTGTCTCGAATAATCCCCGGGATATTACATGAAACTGACGCTAACAATCAAGTCATGTTGTACGGTTAGCCTAACTATTTCCAATTGATTGACAGTCAAAAGGGAGATTTTGCTTTGTTCAAGATGAGTAAACGTACCAACCTTGACATAAATGACGCAGCTTGCCTCCATATTGTCCATATCTTGCAACATCCAACATCTCGCCCAACACCAAAGTCAACATAAATTACAATGGTCAATGCTCCAAAAAAGCACTTTTCTCATCTTCCGGGGGGCAAATATGGCAAATCGACAAAGCAGTCCACCCAACGACGTCATCAAGTGAAGGAAGGCAAGAGCGGCTTCGAAGCAGAAACAGTCCGAGCCCTTGGGGCAGGGCTCAGCTTGCGATCAAAACAGAAGCTTGAGGCCGAGAAACAACGTGAAACACACTTCTTAAACTATAAAGAGAAAGGGGAATGGATTGAGGATTATGTTGAGAGAGAAACCACTGGGGCAAGAAAGCGAGTTGAAGATGCAGAGGCAGCAGTTCAGCAAGAGCAGAAAGATACAAAGAATGCTGAAAACACCGGATTGACAAACAGAGAGTCTGAAAAGACTATTCAGGAGATACTGGTTGCTATCGGACACAGTCTGAGTGATCCTGCAAGTTCTGATGATGTGGAGGATGGGGAAGATGAGAATGATCAAGAGACAGAGCAGGGCCAGCCAAGTGAAGATGACGAACCTCGCTGGGTGATGGGCACAATCACCAAAACGATACAGCAGTGCATTGACACAACCGGGATGGGTGGAGGGAGCCAACTTCTTCCGTGAACAAGATAAGAAGTGCGGTATATCTGAATTGATGGTTCCGGCAGTCGTTAAACTGCGAACGCAAGATGATGCAGTGGCTGCTGCACCGCCAACATTTGGAGAGCTCATGAAGTATATTGACATTCTCCCCGAAATATCGCAAATGCCGCAACGGACTTCTTGACCAGGAAGTAGTCATTTGAGGCTACGTTCTGGGAAGCTGTAGTCGAACACGAGTATACACTGTCTTCTGCCGGCCGCGTAGCCCCATTCATCACCCATTCAAAATGCAATGCCTGTCGAACTTGTTAGCTTTTACAATCGCATATCGCCTCCCCAGCTAATCACCATATAGAAATCGGATTCGGGCGAAAACTTGATGATGGCTCCTGCGTGATCTGCAGAATAGTGAGGCAAATTGGTAATTTTGACATCATATCTCAGTGAAAAGCGATTTGTATACTAATTTTGCTATATGTTAGCTTTTTCTTGATTTCAGTGACCAAATTGTGAGACATGGTAATTTGTCTGTGCATGTGCAAGGGTTAAACGCACCATGCGAAAGTTCTAGAATTCAAATCTGGCTGTAAGGTGGCCAACACATTTAATTTCTGTTTGCCGATTACTGTTAAGTAAAAAAGCAAAAGCTATAATAGTGACAAAATATCCTAACAAATTTAAGTGAGTGATGTCATACAGGTCATAGAAAGAGCAATTAGTGCTCAATATGAAGCTGTCTGAATGACGACCGTCATGCTACATTTATCCATGCATCCGACTGCATAACTTGCCGCACACACCTGGTGCACATGATTCAGGTTTTTGAAATTGCTTATGGTACATCATAGAAATCGAGGAGAAGGAGCTGGATGAGGACAGGTGAGGAAGTCGAGCTACATTTACCAAAAACTGGTGAAATAATCTACATGCCATAAATTGCCGGCCGAAGGGGCAGGAATGTGATAGTGCCACGCCATCTCTCACTCAGATAACATGGATAGAGGTTGATCAGAAATTGAGAGGGAATAAAGCTCCTGGATGCAAATGATAATACTTACAAACTCAATATTGGATGTCAATAATGAGTATACGATCTATTGCATAAAAATATTAAGTGTACGATGGCTGTTTTGATGTGATTAATGTCAGTGTCAATAGAGCGTCAACAATTTATAGATTTACACATTTGGCAATCAAAAGGCTGTAATGTCACATCCTTCCAAAGTGAATGTATTGGTTGCCATTATAGCGAAAAAGGCAAATGACACACTCGTTGCCCCATCACAAAAATGAGTGTCAATGGAATGTCAATGACTTGTGGCCTTGCATCTTGGAAAATCTAAAGGGCTGCACGGCGACATTAAATTACAATCAAACTATCAGCCGCCTTTCTAGGCCAAAATGATTGCGACACCAATGCTACTATGTTCTAAAAATGAGCGTCAACGACTTATAGCCTGGCATCTTGGAAAATCCTAGGGCTTTGCGGCGACATTAGCCCATGATCGACCTATGGGCTGCGTTTCTAGACAAAAATGATTGCTACAACATCGCTGCTATGTCCTAACTATGAGCGTCAATGGAGTGTCAACGATTTTAGGCCTTGTATCTTGGACAATGAAGGGGATGTGCCATGACATCAATCCATAATCGAACTATCGGCTGCCTTTGTAGACAACAATGCTTTCGGAGAGATCGTTACTATGCTCTAAAAATGAGCATCAACAGAGCGTCAATAATTTTAGGCCTTGCATCTTCGAAAATCATTGGGCTGTAAGATTACATTTATCCATAATCGAATGGTTGGCCGCCTTTCTAGGCAAAAATGCTTGCAACAACATCATCACTATGTCCTAAAATGAGCGTCAATGGAGTGTCAATGATTTTTGATCTTGCATCTTGGCTAATATAAGGGCAATGGAATGCAGTTAACCCACAATCAACCTATTGGCAGTGTTTATTGGGAAAAATGCTACTGACAATATCGTGTCCGCCTCCTACAATTGAGCGACAACAGAGTGTCAACAATTTTTATGGAGGCTCAGCAAGCTACACAGCAATGAACTACATTGCGCTGTTCCTATATTGAGTTTTACGCGGTCAGTCTTATCAATCTGTCCTTGTATACAACTTCACAAATATGCATGCAATGTCTCACAGATTAGATTTTTTTCTTGTAGCTCTAGAGTCAATATTTAAGGATCCACTTTCTGCTTTACTGTAACATTACTTTTGGCAGTCTCTCAAGTTGGATTACCCAGCTATCTCATTCCTACTGCCATGTCGAATTTAAAATATTTGAATACTTCATTGCTAGCGGTTATGATCTCTTCTAAAAATGAATGTGTCTTTATTTGTGATTTGAGCAATGTTACTTTAGAAATCATCTTCAATACTTGGTGGGCTTCAATGAATGAATGCTCCAAATGTCCTATTGGTTGGAATAATTCTAGATATGCGTCTTCATTGCGATTTTCTTTGCACTGCAGAATTGAGGAGACAGGCAGCCCTGGAACCTTATATATCGTTCGTCATCAAGTTCTTCGCCATCCATATGAACATGGGACCAGCATAATGGGGAAACCCTTGCTGGCAAAAGCTCACATTGCAAAGTTACACCAATTTCCAGAGTCGGAAGTTACTGATTTGACTTGTTCGACGGTCGTTGAAACAGCTTTGGCCATCCTGCAGAGACAAGAAAGTCGAGGAATTACAATAGTAAGTTTGGAGAGGAAATTCCTATTTGACATCCAGGTTAATCCATATTGTCAGAAATGACAGACAAAACATTCCAAACTGGCAGCAAAGGACTATGAAACTTCCGAATTGCACCAAGACACATGGAATTGCTATCTGATGGTAAGATTTGTTTTGGCTCATATTCTCTGGAACACTATATCAAATCTGGAGTAACAATAGTCATATAAAGTATTACAAAGTGACCGAGTGCTGCCGTCCGCCTTGACCCTTAGCAACATTTGGTAGAGTGAATATGCACCGACTGTGGATGCAATTAAGAAGCAATTGCCGTCAAGAAATAAAATTTGTTTAACGTTGGACGAATGGACATCAAATAACAAACTCACCATAACATCGGTTAATCCCATTCAATATGGATCAAAATTGGGCTTTGTGTGAAGTGCATCTCGCATTTGATGAGATCAATCACCAGTTCTTTTCAGGTTTCGAAAGCTAATTAAGAATGATAGGTCAACGGCCAACATACTGGAGCAAGGCAAGCCTTGGATTAGCAGGACGTGTTTGACAGTTTTAAGCTTACCGATGGCGATTTGCTTGGAATGACGACTGATAATGCCTTTTCAAATTGCTCGATGACACGTGAACTGCAATAAACACTTGAGGCCTCCGGAATTGAGTGGCCTGCTTTGAGGAACCACATACCAAGAATGGCACACGTCATACAGCCGGCATTAGGTGCATTTATGAGCAGTCGGGGTGTAAAAGGCCACACCAAGTCTTGGGCAGCCCGTGAGCGCGATCAGCAATTTGGAGAGAATAAAAGCATAGACATTGGGAAGATTCAAAGACTTCGAAAAGAGGGCAATGCTCGAATCAATAAGGTATCTGCCATGAGATCAGGTTTAGCAATGATAATTGAGAAAGTACGTATTTCAAGATATTTTGAAGGTCTTGAAACTGACCTTCATATAGGAGAGAATGCTTGCTGTATTCATCGTGCTGACACCTGGTCGTCGAAATGAGTTCATTGACTGTCAAAAAGCCAAAGTCTGCATTGCAGTACTACATAGTAAGGATGTGAATACACGTTGGAACTTGACACTGCGGTTGCTTGAGCGAGCCTACCGATTATGAGAATTCACCCATGAGTGGCTCCAAAATCCAAAATACAGTCATTACCGGCCAGTCTTCACAACACAGGATGAATGGACCATTGTTAAGTGCGTCATGTAAGTTTTGAGGCCATTCGGATATTGGAACCTGTGGATGTGGAAGAGGCATACAGTCAGATTGCATTACATTATCACAGTCTACAATAACAAGTTTGATCATATGAATGGCGTTATGCGAGCTGTGGCTAAGAAGAAGAAGACTCAATGGAAGCAAGAAGTGTTCTTTGCTGTAAAGTTAGCTCGACAGAACCTGTTCAAATAATATGTGGAAGTGACTTCATCAACGGGTATGCATCATCTTTCTGCACATATCTTTGATCTGTTCCGGAAGTTGTGATGATTTAGGAAGTGGGACAAGGGAATGAGTATTAATCCTGAGGACGAGACATCCTATACTACCTAATAACAAGAAGTCTTTCTGAAGTATGTGGAGAATGAATACTTTGCCAAACATCAAGATGGGCCAGTCAATAAATTCAAAAGTGTACCAAGCAGCAATCTCGTCCCCTCCGCAACAGCTTCAGGATCCGTTCAATCATCATTCAATCCGTATGATTTGTCCAGCCATGACGAAGAATACATAATGCATAAACAAGGTGGCTGAAATGACACCCAGACAAAGTGATCACACAGCACGCTTATTGACCACCGCCAGGCTCTATCTGAATTCACCGCCTGAAGCATCAAAGAACTGGAGGGCAAATTAATCCAAATCTCAATGAATACCACTCTGACGCAGTGGAGATTAGCAGTATATTTTGGATACCGGACATAACCGACTGGTGGCGCCAACCAGAGGAAACACACTCAAAGTATACTGATCATGTCGATTTGTTGCGCGACATATTCTCTATTATACCTCATGGTGTCGGAGTGGAGGCCAGTTTTCCCTTGGGCAAGTTGTTATTAGCTGGAGGCAGTCAAAAACCACAGGCGAGACAATTTGTAAAAATGGTGTTGTAGGTAGTTTTAGCAACGGGTCTGGGTAACCCGGCAGCAGTGCGGGTTTGGACCGGAAAAACAGTTTGGTTTGGTTCCAGATCTGTCCAAAAACCTGACCCGCAGCTTCTTGGGGGGCGAAACCCGTACCCATACCTGTCAACATGTGCGTTTTGCCGGGTTTGGCTAGACCCCTAGGTTCCAATCTCCGGTGCTCGTTGTCAGGTTTTTCTATTTATGGGTGCATTCAGATATCCTACTGTCATGTGCAAAATATTAACTTTGGTACATCATTGTCTTTGTTTGTTTCATTGGCTGCCTTTATAATCAAAACAAACAGAGACATGCTCCCTGCTACATCCTGAAGTTAAGTGTGAACGACTTTTCGTCTTGCATCATTAGTAAGATTTGAGGTACAGAACAGCCAGATTGACAGTTAAGGCAGTCATGAAGTTGGAAATGGATCATTTTGCACCTGCTACTGCGCCTCAACAGTTGGAGAGCTGATGGAGATATGTGATACTGTGGGCAGAAAATCACAATCCTGCGAGGAACTGCATGAGGAGAAAGTAGCCATATGAGATTAGCATCCGGGAAACCACAGTCTCACATGTGCATATTGGCTCGCACGCCCAACGCGGTACTCAATTTGTTACAGATTAAGAATTCGAAGCATGTTTAACCCGTAAGTGTGTACCCCTGCATATACTCTCCCTAGCTAATTTCCATACAGGAATTGGATTCAGATGAACATATATTAATGGCTAGTTTGTTATCTGTACACTACGTGCACAATTTGTGATTATTGACGACATAGCTCTGCGAAAAGTAATTGGCGTTCCTATTTTGCTATGTGTTAGCATTTTCATGATTTCAGTCACCAAATTGTGAGACAGGATAATTTGTCTGTGCATGTGCAAGTGTCATACGGACCATACGAAGGTTCTAGACTGCAAGACAAGTTGATTGACGATTGATCAATGTGATATCGTCCTGCCTCTTACCGATAGGTCAGACCGCCCAATCTAAATTGCGGATAATATTTACTTACAAAATTGGAGTCAGTAATGCCATACGAGTCATAGTAGGAGCGGTCAATGCGAAATGTGAATCTGTATGAATGACCACCATCATGTTGCATTCATCCAGATATCCAAATACATCACTCTGTATTCAGACCTGGTGCACGTAGTCAACATTTTGAAAATTGCTTATGGTAGGTCATGGAAATCGAGGAGAAGCACCTGGATAGTGCAAAGTGTGGAAGTTGGGTTATATTAATGAAAATTTTTTGTATCGATTCAAATGCGGTAAATTGCCAGCTCAAAGTGCAGGAATATGACAGTGCTACGTTATCCATTGCTCAGAAAACGTGTGCTTCAGTGGATCAGAAATTGTGATGCCAGAAAGCTTTTGGATGCAACTGAGTATTCATACAAATTATACATTGCCTGTCAATAATGACTATATGATTATTTGTACAAAATTATTACCCATAAAACAACCGTGAGGACATGTTTATGGTGAGTGTAGTGTTAGCAACGGTTCCATTTTGGGACCGTTTCTACTATAGTGGGGCGAAGAAAACCCGGAACTGGCCGGTTTATTTCCGGTTTTTGCCAAACTGTTCCCTTGATTAAGTCCACCAATATTGATCAGAGAATTTAGAGCTAGGTATGTGAATTATGCAGCTTTGTATGGCGCATCTTTTGGTGGTCTCCATTTTTCGATATCTTCAAAACTCAGCATGTGGCTTTGAAAATACAGTGATTTGTCGCCCAAAAAGCATGTTTTTGCACCATCGCTTGCCGAGTTTTGAAGATATCGACATTTGGAGACCACGAAAAGTAGCGCCATGCAAAGCTGCATAATTCACTTACCAAGCTCTAAATTCTCTGATCAATATTGGTGGAATTAATTGGGCAGTTCGCTTAAATAATCGTTGATTTTTGATGTGGTAAGGCCGTTGCCACGCAAATCTATAAAAGCGGCCGGTTCCAAATCTGGAACCGTTGCTAACACTAGGTGAGTGTAAATGGAGTGTCAACATTTTTGGTCTTGTAAGTATGTTAATTGGAACGTGATTTGCTTGCTGCTATTCATCACAAACATATTGGCTGCCTTAATTGGCAAAAGAAAAGGCGACACCATTACAGCCCCATGTTGAATATGAGAGTCAATGGAGTATCAATAATTTTTGGTCTTGTAAGTAAGTTAATTAGGAAGCCATTTGCTTGCTGTTATGCATAACGAATGTATTGGCAGCCTTTAGAGGGGAAAGAGAAAGTGACACGGTTACAGCCCCATTCTGAAAATGAGTATCTACGGAGTGTCAATGATTTTTGAACTTGTAAACAACTTAATTGGGAAGCAATTTGCTCGCTGTTATCCATAATCAATGGACTGGCAGCCTTTATAGGAAGAAAGACAGCGACGTGGTAACAGCCACATTCTGAAAATGAGTGTCAAAGTAGTATCAACAATTTTTGGTCTTGTAAGTAAGTTAATTAGGAAGCAATTTGCTCGCTGTTATCCATAACCAATGTATTGGCAGCCTTTATAGGCAAAACAGAAAGCGACATGGTAACAGCCCCATTCTGAAAATGAGCATCAACAGAGCGTCAACAATTTTTAGTCATGTAAGTAAGTTAATTGGGAAGCAATTCGCTCGCTGTTATCGATAATCAATGTATTGGCAGCCTTTATGGGTAAAAGAGAAAGTGATATGGTCACTACCCCATTCCGAAAATGAGTGTGAACAGAGCGTCAACGATTTTGGGTGTTGCATCTTGCATAATTCAAAGGCTATGCTATGGCTGTTACCCATAATCGAAGTATTGGCCGCCTTTATAAGTAATATGGTTAATGTCGTTTTCTCTACACCAAAAAATGAGCATCAACAGAGCGTCAACAGAGCGTCTACAGAGCGTCCACAGAGCGTCAACACAGCGTCAACAGAGCGGTAACAGAGCGGCAATAGAGCGTCAACTATTTTAGGTGTTGAATGACATAAATTCCAAGGGCTGTGCTACGGCATTTATCCATAATCGAAGGATTGACCGCGTTTACAGGCAATATGGTTAATGTCGATGTTGCTTCACCTGGCAATGAGCGTCAATAGAGCATCAACAGAGCATCAACAGAGCGTCAACAGAGCATCAACAGAGCGTCAACACAGTGTCAACAGAGCATCAATGATTTTGGGTGTTGCATCTTGTATAATCCAAGGGCAGTGCTATGGTGTTTACCCATAATCAACATATTGGCAGCCTTTATGGGAAAAAGAGAAAGCGACATGGTCACAGCCCCATTCTGAAACTGAGCTTCAACGATTGTGGGTGTTGCATCATGCATAATCCAAGGGCTGTGATATGGCTTTTATCCATAATCGAAGGATTGACCGCGTTTACAGGCAATATGGTTAATGACGATGTTGCTTCACCTGGCAATGAGCGTTAATAGAGCGTCAACAGAGCGTCAACAGAGTGTCAACAGAGCGTCAACAGAGCATCAATGATTTTGGGTGTTGCATCTTGTATAATCCAAGGGCAGTGCTATGGTGTTTACCCATAATCAATGTATTGGCAGCCTTTATGGGAAAAAGAGAAAGCGACATGGTCACAGCCCCATTCTGAAACTGAGCGTCAACAGAGCGTCAACGATTTTGGGTGTTGCATCTTGTATAATCGAAGGGCTGTGGTACGGCTTGTATCCATAATTGAAGGATTCACCGCGTTTAAAGGCAACATGGTTAATGTCGATGTTGCTTTACCTGGCAATGAACATCAATAGAGCGTCAATAGAGCGTCAACAGAGTGTCAACAGAGTGTCAACAGAGCATCAACAGAGTGTCAACAGAGCATCAATGATTTTGGGTGTTGTATCTTGTATAATCCAAGGGCAGTGCTATTGTGTTTACCTATAATCAACATATTGGCAGCCTTTATGGGAAAAAGAGAAAGCGACATGCTCACAGCCCCATTCTGAAACTGAGCATCAACAGAGCGTCAATGATTTTGGGTGTTGCATCTTGTATAATCCAAGCGCTGTGCTACGGCTTTTATCCATAATTGAAGTCAGGGCCACCTTTATAGGTCATATCGTTAATGTCGATGTCGCTACGCCTGAAAATGCACGTCAACAGCACGTCAACTGAGTGTCAACAGAGCATCAACAGAGCGTCAACACAGCGTCAACACAGCATCAACACAGCGTCAACACAGCGTCAACAGAGTGTCAATAGAGTGTCAACAATTTTGGATATTGCATTGCTAGGGATTCTCCTTTAACAGTGTTTATGCTATATGAGTAAACTCAAGGGGTACATGTCACGTGGCTTAGGTCACGTGGCGTGAGAGCTACCTGACCCTGGATAGCATTCAAGTAGTCACGATTACCTTTAGCTGGGAAAGAGTGGGACACGTCTCGATTCAACAAGCTAAGGGTTAGCAGATTCATTGAAGCACACACTGTGGCAGCTGATTTGATGATGCTATAACATTGCCAGATCGAAAGGACTAAAATCCTGCCGAGCATGTTGTTTTGAACGAAATTTATTTTCCAGATACTAGCGGGATTATGTCTGATTTGATAGAGCAAAAGGAGTTAGCCCCACAGACACGGAAGTCATTAGCCAATATGCGAATACATGGGATCTCGAGCCAATCTTATGTTAGAGCGGAACAACTCGGGCACTCCCCAGACAAAGAGATTAGTCTCAGCCTAAGCATGGTGTGACTGAGAGATTATAACATTGGCTGAAGATATGAGGCCTGGAGCATTCCCGCACATTGAGTTGTGTCGGAATGGCAACTGCACCTTACGGCTCAATTTAATATTGAGCTACGTGTCATTTAATCTACATTGGTATAGTATGAACTGGTCGTTGATTAAAAACTATGGTGCATTAGTACTATAGTATTAATTTTGCAAAGTGCGTTCCGACTGTGATTGGATATGTGTTCAAATTACGGAACATATGAGAGCAAGATGTTCAAGTTGAAGTGATGACCTGATATATGATATCGTGCGGGTGTGGCCTGATTCTTCACAGGAGCGTAACGCTTAACCTCACCGGCATGAACATGATAACCTAAGGGATTTGCGGCAATTTCTACACTGCACATTCATTTAGAATGTAAGATGCAAAGCACGTTGCATCAGCAAAAAACATTTCCGTCCGGGCGGAATGGCTGCCTCAGAGTGGACGCGCTCAGTCAGAGCTGTCAGAGACACCCTGGTGGCGGATTACTCCGTGCCCGGCGTCAATACCACGCGGCACGTTGCATATTGCCCTCCGAGCGCAGTTTCGCCGTTTCTTCTCGCTCTGTCGGTCTCCTATTTTAAACGACCACTCTGGTGTTGTGGCTAACTGTGAGCATACGTCGGAATGGATTTATTGGGTACACGCTCGGATTGGGATTGCAATGAAATGGGTGATGATGCAAAAATCTCTTCTTGCGTTCCTTCTACCTGCGCACAAAATGCAATTCTCTCTTTACTAATTATACACATCATTCCAAGTCGCCAGATCTATGTGGGTATTGACAATCCATCGCTTGTTCCTTCTGTCTCGTGTCTTACTACCAGTAGCTATCTCTGGAATTACGTGCATGCAGCGGATGATGTTTCCCACGCTGAAAACTTGCAAAGCAACGGCTGCCGGTGCTTTTCTCACTTGTACAAATTTCGAGATGGGATCCAAGTTACCCGAGTTTACAGCTATTGTGGTTAACGCCAGGGCTAACCAGTACTCAACGAAAGCTCCATCCTCGTTTAGGAGCTTGATTTTGAATAGCTGTTGCAGTTGCCACGGGAGACGCCCATTCAGCGCGCCATAATACCTCTCCAGGCATTGCTTTACCCTCACCCAGTCGTTCAGTTGATCCCCTCCGCGCAAGCTATGGCTTCCTGTGCATCGACTTATCTGAGATATGCGTTCACCATCTAAACCCTCATCTTGAATCTTAATACCATGGTAAATACAGAGCTCCATTGCGTGCAGTTGTTCATCCGATACATATGCCTTGTTACGACTCTTATGCTTGATAAACTCCCACCTGCCGCTGAATATTGCCACGCGGTGCGTTGAGTCTGGCGTATTGTCGAGTAATGCCCTGAAGTCTTTGATCATAGCGTCAGGATGGTTTCCATCATGGCGGTTTTGGGGTCCCAAGAATTTAGGCTTCGCATATTACTGGGAGCTCAGTGGGGCAGCCAGATCAGCACCGGAAGGGAAGACTATGCAGGTGACAGCGCTGTTCTCCCGACCCTGAGCAAGGGCTTGGAGATTGAGCTCTCTGATTTCAAAGCAGAGAATGCGACGCTGAAAGGTGATTACTTGCAGCAGGTAGTTGTGATTGTGATTGGAGGCGTTCCAATCATCCTTGAGGTTCATTTTATGTGCTTGTTCATGTCACTTAGCAGAATACTGTTGCAAGGTTCTGTATCAACAAATCTGTTCGACCCAACGAGACATCAAGTGGATCTTCGGAAATGTTATGTCCGCATCTAACTCCTTTGAAACATCTAAATCGTGGCTGACATAATCCCGCCAGGCGTTCAGTTCGCACCGCATCTTAGATGGTGTCCAAGTTTCGGCATCTGTTTCCTCGTCTACCTTTTGCTTCTTTATGAGATCCATTCTCAGGGCATTGGATTTGGCCTTCACCTGTTTGCCGGCTCGCTCCAGTAAGAAAACATCTTCGATGGAGTGAAAACGACACAAGACGTCCTCCATGTAGGTCAATGTTGAATCATCGTGAGATTTATATCGAGCATACATATTGAATTCTAATAATGCCTGTGTGCACTCAATTGCGTGATTGAATATGGAACGCTGAGCGGGGTTCCCGCCTCGTAGAGATTGGGTTACCACTCCAAGTAGGTATCGGCTCATGTCCTTTATATCCTTCCCATTCCACTGAGAAATTTCGTCAAATGGCTTATTTTTTGGTGTGATGTCGTGGTAATCAGGCACGGATAACCAAATTGCATTGTACTTGTCGAGCCATTCGTGCGTCTTCATGAAGTGGAAAATCCACTTCTGGAGGTGGTCAAGCATGGCGATCTGCATTGTATGAAGAAGGTCGGGCTTCGGGTGGTCGCTCACAATATATGGGATATGTCGAAACAAGCTGAATTCTCGGTTAACATGGTGCAATGAGAGTTTGGCATCTGCTGCCTTGGCGTTGGCATTACTGAGTGTTCTATATAGGTTGTGATCTCGCCGGGGGTGTTGCTTGTCAGGAGGGAAATAATCTCCAAGTTCATTCTTTGGACACTCACACCAAAAACAGACATGCCGCTCGAGATGATGTAGGTCGCTATACTCTGGGTAATCTGCAAGCCATGTTGCTATAACGCATTTGCAACGCCTGAAGTTGCCATCTGAACAGAGAACGTTGAAATACCTGCTCTTTGCGCTGGGATTTTGTTTGAAGGTGAGAGGCTGGAGTACCCGCCAGAGTACTTCATTCAGCACCTCTCAGTTTGTTTGCCCCTGCTCATCCAGCCGCTTCTGAGGAATATTGGGGTTCTTGATCGGAATCGGCAGGAGAGCGACCATTACGACGCTGTGCGTTGAGGGCATCTGGCGGATCTTCGAAGATAGATTGCCAATTGTGATATATACAGGCCACTCTTTCTTGTCGCCAGCAAAATTCGAGAGATGTGTTTGGTCAGACATGAAGATCAAGGGAACTAGTGCATCCCCCACTCTGAGCGTTGCTTTAACATCGAGTAGCACGTTATTATCCTCGACTATCTCTCTTTACCTGTGTCTCCCACCACAACTCCGCAGTGTGCATTTCGGTATAGAGGCGCTTCGGTGGCGTATCGCTGTTAATGCAACGCTGAGGGGCGTAAATGAGGTGCTCGGCGTAGACTGGCTGCCGGATCAACCATCTCATATTCTTGGTGATGTCTCGACTCCAGTATTTGATAAGGCGTTGGTGATTGTCATTCCATCTCATATCCTCAAGAGTGTGTAGTTCCCACTCCCCGAGAGCCTGATCATCTGGAATGCTAGCGACGAGCATCGGGATGCCATCCCCGTTTTTGAAGCTTGGGAAATGGAGAGGGGTGTTTTCTTCCTTCAGCACATTGTTATAGTACGTCTTCATGGCCTTGTTCTTGATCCCACACTGGATATATTTGGACTCTTCACGCGTTGCAAACGGGTAGTAGGGATTGTTTTGTATGTTCGTCTCAAGGCTACCATGAGCATCGCGTTCCCATGGCTCAGCAATATAATCGCTCAGTGGAGCGCTGGCGCCATGGTATGATTCCGCCCATCGCAGAGGATGTGGTGGTTGTTGAGACTCCGAGTTTGGGATGTTTTCAACATGTTCGAGGTAGGGAAACACTTCCAAGTCATCAACTGAAACATTGTTGGGATTGAATTCACGATGCTGAGCGGGTTCAATGCTTTGGGGCGCGCTCCGAATAGTCAGATTCTTCGGGCATGCAACTTGAAGGTGCTCAGGATGGTGTATTTTGATATGTTTAAGTCACCAGCTGTCTGAGGTGAACTTCTTTCGGCATAAAGATTCGGGGCAACCGAAAGGGGACTTCTCTGGCGTTGTCGATGACACGCAAGGAGTGGAGTATATACTGTAGAAAGGGATGACAGTTGGTGCTGAGCCTGAGCAGCCTGGTGTGTAAGCTCACGATACTTTCAGCTAACTTGAGAGATTTATTGAGCCACAACATTATCACCAGGATGTTCCTTACACGCCAGGAGTTGCAAAAACGCTGCATGCGCGATGTCCCATAATACTATGAATAAAATAAAACCAATACAAAACTGATAAATGAAATAAACCCTGAGCAACCCAAAAACTTCGCGACGTGTGTAATAATCAATGCCTGAGATAAATAGATTAGAACGAAGGAAACGAACAAGACAAGAATCCAAACCTAACCCGAATGCAACAATCATCGCCTCCTCTGCAATGCGAGGACTGGTTCACTCCTCGCCTACCAAGCCATCTGGGCGCGCCTCAGGGAGAGGAACATTGGGGAGAAGGACGTTGGCAAGAGGAATATCGGGGAGAGGGACATCGGGGAGACTGTCACCACCTGCCGATTCGCCAAGCAGCTGTTGATCCACAGCCATATCTGAGGTGTTTCCGGCTGCCTCAGCTTCTCGCAGAGTTGGCACCGGTGGGCGAGGGTTTTGCGGTGTCACAAGCCCCAAATGTTCCAGCCAACTGAGGGGATGAGTCTCTGGAGTTCGTGGTCGTGGGCGAGGTTCCGGGGTTTGTGGCTGTGGGGCAGGCGCCAGAGGTTGTGGCCGTGGGGTATGCTCGTGTATTTCCTTGCATTTCTTAGGTAGCACGAATGGCTGATCGCCTACCATGGTGTGTACATCGTCAGCCGATCTATTTACCATCTCTCCCGGGCCAATCGTCTGAGGTTCTTTGCCATCATTCGCATCCTCATCCTCATCCTCATCCTCATCCTCCTTCTTATTCTCATCCACCACCTCCTCCTCCTTCTCATCTTCCTCCTCTTCATCTTCCTCATCTTCATCGTCACCGTCCCTTTCCATGTCCACATCGCCATCTAAATCAACGCTGTCCGGCATGTCCACATCATCCTCCATGCACATATCCACATCAGAATCATGTTCTGAGTCATATTCACCTTCCAACTCCTCGGTAGAGTCTGTATCTTCATTTGAGCAAATTGACACAGCAGGCGATACCTGATGCTGTAAATATACCCTTTCTAGTTAGCCCTCTCTCTCTGAGTCTGCCTCATAAATTTCCTTCTGAAACTGCAAAGCAACGGCATGAGAGATATTATCTCCCCTGGGGTTTGTGCAACAATACCTTTCCCTTTACTGTTTCCCTTCCCCTTCCCATTCCCCTTCCCTTTCCCCTTTCCGTCCTCAGTCGCCTTCCCTTTCCCCTTCCCATCCTTTATTCCCTTCCCTTTCCTGGTACCTTTGTCACCGCCGTGCATGTCCTCCTCACCCTTGCCGTAGTCATTTTCATTACCATCCCCAGGACGGCTCCTCCCACCGCTTGGCGCTCTTGGATCCGCCCAGTTCTCATCATCACCATGCTCGTCGATTATCTCATCCCAATTCAGTGGTCCAATGGCGAGGAAGTCACCTGGCTTGTACTGCAGGCCGCTTGTCGGCTCAATCTTTGCCCTGGGATCATCGCTACCATACCAAGAGAAATGCTTGCCGGTGCGTTTAACCTTCCCCGAGCTGGTTGTCTGCGGATTGCAGCGATCGACTTGATCGCCGAAGGCACACGGGTTGTCCCACCTCCAATTGTTCATTTGGTCGTGGGTTTCGTTAAACATTGGCCCCATATATAACCAGAAGGCTGCACACCACTCCTGAACCGACGAACTCCTGCTCCTGTGGTGCAGCCACATCAGCTGGAATTGTGAAAAGTGGTGAGTCATGACTGAATCAAGAAAGATTATATCATAAAAGAGGTCCGATGCACTCTCATCCTTGACGACACAAACATTATATATCCGTATGAGTCCACCGATGTGTTCTGAGATGAATCCCTTTATATGGTCCCGATCCAATGACAAACGTCGATTTATAACTGATGTCCGGCATCTTTGCCCTGGCAGTTGCCTTCCCCATTCCTTTGCAGCCGCCCTTTGGTGCCATCGCTGTGAGTTGAAAATGAATCTACATCGGAGGCATTAGTATTATGATACAGTTGAATGTAGCAAAACCAAGCCCAGAGGGAACGTACAAAGTTGTGTAGGTTATCGGGTGTGTTTTGGAACGAGAGGCGTTGTTTTGTACAAGTCACATGATGTCGAGATTGTTCAGGATGCGGTGTGTTTAATTGCTGGCGGTGTGTTTAATACGGGAGGAAAAGAGAATGGAGGTGTAGGCAGGAAGAAGGGATATATATACATGAGTTCCTGTGATTTGATTCATATCCTGCGTTTGTTGGTTAATGAACACAAAACGGCCCATTCATCATCTTGCACAACCACCGGGCTACCCATGAATGAGGAGCCTTGAGACGAGATTAGTATTCACAGTGAGGACAGTTTGCGACGCTGGGCGTTGCTTTGGCATGACATACCACTTTTACCGCTCCGACCTCGTGCATCTCGGAGCAAACTGAGTGGTTCTCAAGTTGTCCCAACTGTGGAACCATCCAACACGGCTATCAACGCCTAGCGGTAGACAAAGCGCACCTAACTGATGTCATAGGATACAGAATACGTCATTGCTCGCTTTGTGATGCTTTTAACTCTGCCAAAGTGGAATTTCTACCGGGAAGCTGAAGATATACACAATCGATGGTTCGAAGTATTGTACCAAGAACGAGTGCAATACAATGATAATTGCACCAAGAAGGCATAAACACCCTTCAAGCGGTGCAAATGGACCTTCAGACGTTGGTGATGCAGTGAACATCATTGCTGAGTTTAATCTGAGTTTAATCTGATGGCAGTAAACCCCATAATTGAATGCTCTTCAAGGGATCTCGTCCCCGAGTATTGTCAGGGTATAGAGTCTAGCGCGAACTACACTGCACCTCCCTTTTTTGTTGAATCTGTCCATGGCCGCTCAAATTGGAGTCTACCTCGCCTGCCGTTGCCATTGCATGCAGAGGAAATTATTCCTACATTCCTAACATTTAACATTGATATCGGACAATGCCTTCCCAACGCCTTCACCATGACATGTCTCCAGTCGTACGAAATGCTCGAAGTCTTGCTAATCGTCATAATCAACAAAAGTATAGGCCTTCGGGGAATTCTCAACTTCCCCCTGGTAAGAGACGCGTTTCCGTACCGGCTGGCGAGAGGGATTCCTCTCAAGAAGGGAGTTCCATAGCCTCTACAATCCAAGACCAGAACTCCACCCCTTTATCTTCGCTGAACAATTCTTGCGTTGCAGACATCACTCAACGCGTGACTTCCACTCCGTCCGCTACACAGTTGACGGTTAATAATTACTCCAACCGCGCCGTTGGGTATAAGCAGTTGTAACACACCAGCACCCAGCGGAACCTCACGGACAGACTCAATGCGTCACATTGTATCCAGCCTCCCATCCGGCATTGCTAGCACTCCCACTCCTCTCAGCTGTCTTGAAAACCTGCCTACCCCCATCCCTCATCCAGAAGCCCGCGCGATTATTACAAATCCACTGCGAACGCGAGCTATAGAAAACAATCAGAGAGAGAGGCAGTGGCAATTGTAACTGCAGGTGGTGTCTACACCTCGATCAATGGTCTCCGGCAGTCGCAGCATCCATCGATTTGGTCACTCAGACATAACGCATCTTGCATTTGCAACGGGTAGACTCCTGGAGCTCTACATGTGGAACAGACGGCCGTTTATGAGTTCAAGCCACTTGGAGACGGTAACTTATGCAACGCGACGTGTTGCGAAAGCATTAGCTGAAGCCCCACACTGGCAGATAATAGAGCGGTACTGGAACACTGCTATGCAGCAAAACAACATATGGTTCATAGCATTTGAGGCACGCACAAAGGAGATCTTGAAAAAGGTATGCTGAAGCAACGGTCCACGTTGGATATTACACGCTCAAACCAGTACTAGGTTCGAGCACACGTGGATAAAGTTAAATCTCATTTCATTCAATCAGCAAGGGACAACATAGCAGATCTTTATAATCTCCACCGCTTTGAATCCGACGCAAAGCGTTTGAAATTCATTGATTCCCTTCTGGCAGACAATAAGTATCTTGTTCCTGTAGCAGGGTGTGTGGAAGGTGGTGTATGCGGCCCAAATCCAATGCAGAGAGAGTTGAAAACTGCTAAAGAATGGCCAACGTCCACTTTACTTTCTGGCGAAAGCAATTCTGCGTTTTATCTACATCAACTTTTATCATCGGGCGAATAACCGCGTTAAGTATGCTGATGGATTTTATAATTCCATGATTGACGAGAAGGACAGTCATATACCCTCGCCACTGATCATGTTTACCTGCACCGCATTGCGCCATGCTCTCCTGGAGTGGCAAAAGAACAAAGGTGTTGATCCGAAAGCTTCCAAGTCAAAGCTGATAGTGGAGAGACCGGATCACTCGAACTACTTCAACTACAAGAATGACGGTGGTAAGAACGCATCATGCTGTGCTGCAATGGGTCGCAAGTTGGTAACCTCACCTGGAGTTGCAGACACGTATACATTCTTGATGAATACCTGGAACGCACTACCGGAGAGCTACCAACAGAGGGTGTATGAAAATGCTCTTGCTACAGTCAAGCATCAGATCCAACAGGCAGAGAACCCCATCCCTCCCATGGTCAAAAGCGTGGAAGCAGCACGTGTTGACAATCCTAATCTTCTTGACTATTTGACCTACGAAGTGGCGCTTTAGGAGCCTGAGATCAGAAGCCCTGACCCAAGCATCCCGATAGACAACAAATGCATGGATGGCGAACTGAATTTCGGGATGCCAGGGGGCAGCGGGGATTACGATGATGAAGGTGACGACAGTGAGAAGCGCAATGCCATCCCCAACGCCAGCCGGCGACAACGGGCCACGCCTGAGCTGGAGAGGTTTCACCTGGGAACCAGTCATGTCGACAGGTATGAGGTTGAGGATGGCGACGACGCGGATGTGGATGAGGAGGAAGAAGCATCGCAAGCCGATGATGTATCAATGCAGAATGTGGAGGACTGAGGGCATCGTAGGTTTGACCTGGGAACCTGTGATGTCGATGGATATGATCGCGAGGATGGTGACGTTGAGGATGCGGATGAGGAGGATGATTCATCACAAGGCAATGATGCATCAACGCAGAATGTGGAGAATGGAGTGCATAGTACTAGAGAGTGTAAAGATTGGACAGTATATTTCAAACCTGTAAAATACGATAATGGTGAAGCAAATGAAACGGCACGCGATGTATCCGAAGCGAAGACTGTATAGTAATCAGTGACAATATCAAAAAGCTAAACATATATGGGGGAGAGTGCGGCATCCGATATATAGCAATAGCGGAGAGGTACAATGTGGCACTTGGCCGGAGCAAGGCATAAACATCGTCAGGCGTTGTTTCAATGGCTGCAGCTTAACTGTAGCCCCTGTGAAGAGTGTAATACACATGTGGTTCTGATGGTGCGTATACGTCACCACATTCCGGGCGCAAAGTAAACGAGGTCTGTATGCAATGTGACCAGTCGCCTGGGCGACAGGAAGGGTGCAATTCTCTGTCAGAGGGTACAAGGTTCCGTCGGAGCCGTCAAGGCTGTCCGGAACACCCGTGTGTTTCTGACACAAACTAGAGTTGTTGCTGATGTGATATGAGAATAATGGAAACGAAAGATGGGTGCAGATGCATAACATCCCGAGAAGTTTCTATCAAGAGGTCGCATTGTTCCGGTAATGAGAAGAACAAGCTCTACCAGGGAAACACAGCAAATATCTACCAGCGAAAGAAGACCTTTATTTTTTATTGTGTTTTCATGATACCTATATCTATTATTATATATAAAAAATCTATTAGCTTCTGTAGCAGCAGCCCCGCACCTTGAAGTATTGTTTCGGAAATAAACACCTCTAGTACAAATGACCATTACCTTCAAGAACGAGAACGACATTATAGTATATGCTCTTGAGAAAGTTATCTCTTATGCTAGGGAGCATCAGTACATTTTCTTGGCTCAGAGTGTTTGGTGGATCTCATCCATAATTGGACTACAACAAGGATTGATTATATTTATCGATAACTTGCATACGAGAAAGAACATCACGGATAAAGCACCGCAAAACCGACTGTTCACAACTACATCCATCCAGATAGGATATCTCACATCGACGCACCCGAGTCAGAAACATTAGATTATGAACTCAATAATTCCGAGGAGATAAGAATCAATCAAGTATTGGATCAAGCGGAGGAGTTTGTTCGTGACTCCGGAAACGCTAGGGGACAATATGTTACCGATCCTTTGCGTCGAGCCTGGAAATGACCCAGCAATACTTCACCATCTATGAAGGGGAAACTCATAAACGCTAAGCAACTAGTCAAGCAACAACAACACCGTTGCAAGAATTTAGCAGAGTTAAGGGTGAAGATTATCAACGATCTCGCCAAGGGATAAAGAGATTTTAAAGTATCTAGGGCCATGGATAAGCACCTATACGTATCTCTATGGCACCCCCCTACCATGCATCTTGTGTAATCCAAGGGCTGTGCTATTCCATTTACCTATAATCGAAGTATTGACCACCTTTATGGGAAATATGGTTAGAGTTGATATCGCTACACCTAAAAATGAGTGTCAACAGAGCATCAACAGAGCATCAATGATTTTGGGTGTTGCATCTTGTATAATCCAAAGGTTGTGCTATGGCATATACCCATAGTCGAAGTTTGGCCGCCTTTATTTGCAACATAGTTAGTGTCGATGTTGCTATCACCAGAAACTGAGCGTCAACAGAGTGTCAATGATTTTTGGTAATATAAGTAAGGTAATTTGAAAGGGATATGCTTGCTGTTATGTGTAACCAACATATTGGCAGCCTTTATCAGCAAAAGAGCAAGGGACATGGTGACTTCCCCATTCTGAAAATCAGCGTCAATGGAGCATGAACAATTTTTGGTCTTGTAAATATGGTAATTGGTAAGCGATTTGCTCAATGTTATACATAACCAACGTATTCGCAGCCATTATAGGCAAAAGAGAAAGTGACATGGTCATGGTCCCATTCTGAAAATAACCGTCAACCTAGCATCAGCTGAGGGTCGTCAATTTCTGGTGATGCATATTGGGTAAAGAAGGCATCGCATGGATATTTGAGCTTATAATAGAACAATTGACCTCCTCCATGGTCAAAAATACAAGTTTTTAAAGGAAAAACATGAATTCAAATAGTACCGATATCGCAACCTGCAAAACATGCAAAATGTGTTTCCTGGATGTTGAATAATCGATTTTGATTGAGTACAAGTATCAAATTGCAACGGCAAGCACGTTATATGTTTTTACAGATGGACTCGCTGGACAACCCGCTGACGACCCGTCAAACTCAGGCGGGTAGGGAGATATCAATTGAACTGTACCAGAATCGACGGTTCAGGTTTATTGAAGACCCGGACTGCCAATTAGGTGTTGGTTTAGTTATGAACCGGACCCGAACCCGAAGCGATGGTCCAGAACCGTTGCTATTACTAGTTGTAAGGCCATTTGCTCAGGCCAATAACGGGATTTTGGCCGGCGATGACGCACCATTGAATACGACAAACACAGAACACGACTCGGAAATGAAGACAGAGGCTGAGGAAATGCAATTGCACCGAATGGCCAAGGTTCATGACTTTTTGGAGATGTGGCAGGGCAGCCAAAACTAACGTGCTACATAGACGGAATCTCACACTCCAAACAAGCAAATGGCAGCCGGAGGATACATTTTGGACACAGAAGAGATTGTAAAAGCATCCTGGTCACTCCTTCAACATGACGGTGCAGCTGCATTTCAATTGTCATTAAGATCACCTTTACCACCAGCTTTGTCTGTGAAGGACCTCCTTGGAGGACGAAGTCAAAGATTAACTGTCCGCCGAATCAGAAGAATTAACTGTCATCCAGTCGAAACTGATGAGGATAGCGCACCTGCAAGCATTGCGGACACCGAAAATTGGCTAAACTGGAATGGCGACTTGCATAATGCAACTAACAGTGAAGACGATTGCGTGGCTGACGTTGAATCGGATATAGAGCAAGTCAATGGCATTGGGGATTCGGAATGCCTAGAGCAGAGGGATCTGAGTGCTGCAGCAAATGTTTCAGGATTGATCCGGCCATTACGGAAGTCAATGAGACTGGCTGAACAGGTGTTGGTGTCAGCCTTTGTAATAGCAATGAGAAGGAATAAGAGAGTGAAAAAAAAGTAGGACAGAATTCATCAATGTTTCACCAGCTTCTTTATGTAGCTTGATGGAGAAATTCAGTTAGAGATATATTATGGGCGAATGGTGAGCAGCAGCTTGTGAATATCGGTTGATCAACAGATGTATAGTAGACGCAATGAATCCTTTGGCAAGATATATAAATTTTAGTTGTGTGAGAGTGGACAGTGTAAGAATGTTACTGCGCTCGGCTTTGCCACTGGGCCAAGTCTCAATCTGTCACAAAGACAACCAATAAGTTCAAATCATGATGAAAACAATTATCAATGGCAGCAGATATTGACTGGACAATACATTAAAATGAACATCAACGGAGCGTCAACGATTTGTGGTCTTTGAAGTACGGTAATTGAAAAGTGATTTGGTTGCTGTTATGCATAACAGACGGATTGGCAGCATTTATAGATAAAAGAGACCACAACATGGTCACCGCCCCGTTCTGAAAATCAGCATCAGCTGAGTATCAATGAATTTTAGCTTTGCATGTTGGGTAATTTAGGTTCTGATTGGTTGCAGACATCCATTTATGAGATATTGGCAGCCATTACTGGCGAAAACAACAGTGACATGCTCTCTGCAGCATCCTGAAAATGAGCCTGAACGGTGTTAGGTCTTGTATATGTGGTAATAAAGGCATTGCGTGGATCTTTGCGCACATAACCGAATCATTGACCCTCTTGACAGGCAAAGATACAATATATCCAAGGTAAAACACAGATTCCAAATTAATCGATATTGCAAAATGCAAAACATGCAAATATGTATTTTTGGTTGTTGAAAACGTGATTTTGATAACATAATATTAACAAACTGCAAAAACGAGAGCATTGTATGAATCTATAGATGGACCGGCTAGGCGGCCCGCTGACAATGTGCCCATCTGGGACTGATTGGGAGTTTACTATCGAACGGTAACCGTGTTGACGAATTGGGTTTATTGACAACCTGCACTGCCAATTCGGAATGGTCCGGTTTAGACCCGGACCTGAACCCAAAGTGACGGTCCGGAACCGTTGGTAACACTAATGGGAACCTTCAGCAACTTTACTTTGTCCCACACTTCATTCAGAAGGTTGTACATAATGGCCTACACTATGAGAATCGCCTCTTGGAAATCCAGCAATGTATATTACAATCTTTTCACCGATCCACACAACCTTCGCAATGAGGATTATACCCATTTATTGTACTGTAATCCTGTTGAATCCATTGAGTTCCTCATGGAACAGCCTGCATTTAGCGAACATATGTTGTATGCTCCAGCAAAGGAATTCAATGATGCTGAGGAATATATCTACTCAGAGGTGAAATGTAGGTGGACGGCTCTGGTCATGTTAAGGTGCGGCTCTGTTGCGTTTGTGCGGCTCTGCAGGAGGCTCACATAGTAGTTAGATCTAGCGAGATGTCAGTGCGATGATGAATAACATTCACTTCTATACATACTAACAGGCTCTTTGCCTACATTGGTAGCAACACTCAACATCTGACAGAGTCACACGCATTAGAAGCGATCGAAACACAACAGAAAAGGGCGGATTCACTAGGTTCATCATCCAACCAGTGGACTGACGGTGTTTCAGAGGCATTGAAGGAGTCTTCCGACTTCACGGTCCTTCCTGCTATACACGACATGCACGACACGCACGTTGTCACTTTTGCTGACAAAATCGACATAGCCGAGTCAATTTGGTTTGGCAGGAGGTTTAAGCCCTCAGCCAACGCGGGCTTCCGACCTACAGAACTGCGCACAACAGAATACGTCACAAACTGAAACAAGGTAATCAACGATGGCCCTGGGGTCTTGTCTGACCAAGCGATCAACCAGATCAGTGCTACGGAGAATGTCCAATTGGAGATCATTGATGCTAACATCTCCGAGTGTCTTGAACAAGCCGAGAAATTCCCTAAGATTTGTGACCTCAACGAGAGTTTCGCTGCTAAAGTCAAAGACTTGAAGGATACAAATCCCGTCCAAGACAGCCCGAGCAGGGAATTAGCAGCCGCTCAGCAGGACATTGAAGAGTTGGAGGAAGAGCCCCTGATCGAGAAATGTCGATCCGCCAAGTTGGAGAGATGGCTCGACAAGTGCAAGTAGCAGCCGGAAACAACAGAGCAGAGAGGCATCGCACAGCTCTGGCTGGAGAAGGACATGCTGCTGCACCAAGTCAAAATTCTCTCGTCACAGAAAAGTAGCCTGGAATGTGAATTGAAAGAGTTTGAACGAGTCATTCAACAACTGACAACTAACCAAGTACCTGCGACCCCGGCACCAGAAACATCCCAACCGCCTCCAGGCCAATTCGGGATCCATGGCTACTCCGAACCAACCTCTAGGCTATTCGGGATCGGTGGCTCTGCCGAGCCAACCCCTGGCCTGTCCTGGAGCCGTGGTTTCTCTGTCAAGTCATCTAACATTCCGACGTGTGAGGGCAAATGAACTTTGGACGATGTCACCACCTTCCTTTTAGCTTTGGAACGACACTTCCAGAATGCTGCTCAGGCTATTTGATGGGTTGGCACAATTTGCTGGGGAGAGCAAGCAGTGCTACAACTGAAAGGCGATGCAGCAGTCTGGGCCATGCACTGTTTCCCAATGAGTACGCCCATCGAATGGTCCACCTTTGGCACAATGTTGAAAGCTAAGTTGATTCCATCCAACACATTGGACCTGGTCAAAAACAAATGGGAAGAACTAAGCCTACAGAAGGGAGAATGTGTTACAATGTTTAACGAGCGTTTCCATTGCCTAAGTTCGAAATTGGACCCACACCAGCGTATCCTTACAGACATATTACCCGACGCTTATGGATATTGGATTGAAAAGGGCAACCAGAGAGTTAATAATGACTTGGTTCATTATATTGGCATGTGCTATAGGACTCCAACCCCGGAACAGCGCATGGAGCACCTCGCCACATTGGACACATCTCTCCACAAGTCTCAACCTGGAAGTGGCTCCAACACTACCACAACTACCAAAGCTTCAGCTAGGAAGGTGGACTCCAAGAAAGGTGGTACAACTGGTACAGCTGGCCCGGCCAAAGACAACGGTTTGACCTGCTATAACTGTGGCCAGGTGGGTCATATCTCTCGCAATCGTCCAAACCGCAACATGATGAAGAAGCTACTCAAACAAGCTTGGGTTGGCAAAGATGCCCCCAAAGCCAAGTCTGGACACCCACGTACAAATAAGAAACGGGGAGGTGCGCTAACCGGTAGAAAGGAGAGTTGGTAGCTTGCCAAGGAAACGGAGGCTAAGCAGGAGATGCACAGTGAGAGGGAGTGCGAGTTGGAGAGTCTCTCAGACTCGGACTCTGAAGCGGGAAAAGGCCAAGGTGGTCATTAGCTGCGACTGTACCAGCCATTAAAACACCATCATGTACGGTATCTTCAAACAAAAAGGGTGGCAATTTGTTGCCATATAGTCAATTCAAGTTTTTCACCCCTTACCACCACTTCAAACTTTGTAAACTAGATGACTCAGTAGTCGACCTACTAAGGTTTAATGGGAAAATAAGATACCAAATTAACGGAGGATGGTGGAGCAGCAAAAACGCAAGGGTAGTGAAGGACAATGGTGCGTCAGAGAACTATGTGGGGCAGATGTTGATTCAGGAACTAAAACGGCAACGGGCCATCCTGCATGCAAAGGAGGTGGGATGGATGATTGTGTAGACGGCCAATATCAAAGCAGAGGACGGCATCGACTAATGCCAAAGAGTCAAACTGAAACTACGAGTTGGTGCATCATATGTCTATGAGGCCGAAATTACGATCTACGACGTCAAGGGATTCGATTTTGTACTAGACAAAAGATGGATGAGTGTTATAAACAGACAATATCAAATTGACCATGACAACAATGAAATGTTGATTTCCTATAACCTGTGGGAGGAAAGAGAGGATGGCCAACTACATTACTTGCCTGGCCAATGCCCATTGGACGTCAACGAAGGAATAGTGGGGCAGGCCAAATTCATGGGCATCCACCTCATACAGAAGGCAGAGCTTCAAAACATATCTACCCACCTGTTGGAACAGGCCTTCTTGAGCAAAGTGAACCACCGCGACAATGGCGACACACTTCCGACAGAACCACCCGGGGAGTTTCAAGACATGTTGACAGAATTCAACGGTCTTTTTGGCTAGCCAATTTATGCAAATTCACAGAAACCAAGGCACACTGAATTCAAAATTCAAATGGACCTGAATGGCAAAATACCATTCCGCTCACCATACCGCATCTCTCCACATGAAGAAGAAGAGCTTCAGAGGAAGTAAGTCCAGGTAATTCACCGTGGTTGGATTCAGCCCTCTCGAAGCAATTTCGGCTCACCAGTATTATTCGTGCCAAAGCCTAACAGTACGCTGCATGTGTGCATAGATTATCACGCAGTAAACGTCGGAACAGTCAAGGATTGTTATCCTCTTCCACATATCGAGAAGTTGCTCAACTCCATGGACCGCTCCTGCTGGTTCACACAATTGGACTTGGCAGCTGGTTACCATCAAATTCGTATCGCAACAGCCGACAGGCAAAAGATGCCCTTCACCACTAAATTACATTTGTACGAGTCACGAGTCCTGCCGTTTGGCCTGGCAAATGCACCCAGCCAGTTCATGCACATGATAAATGGCATCTTGGAGACAATGAAAGGCAATTTAATCCTCATGTACGTCGACGATATTATGATTCACAGCCGTACATTGGCGGAACATGTCGTACATGTCCGTACAGTGCTTACCTTACTGACGGAACATGCTGTCAAAGCCGAATGTTCAAAATGTGCCTGGGCTGGTCAGAAAGTCGATTTTTGTGACTTTGACATTGACAATGACGGCATCCACGCCCAGCAACGTAAGACATGTACGGCAATGGATTGGCCTCAACCTGAAAATAGTAAGGACGTCAGAGGCTTCCTGGGTCTCACCAGTTACTATAGAATATTCATTGAACACTGCGCTCACATTGCACTGCCATTGGATGCCATTGGCACCCCTCCGAAGAGATCAGGAGACGTTGGGCAGCAATGTGGAGAGCTGAGGAAGGTCAAGCACACTCCGTTCACCTGGGATAGAGAATGCCAGCATGCCTTCGACACCCTCAAAAAAGTACTCTGTAATGCTCCAGTCCTGGCTCTACCTGACCCCGAAGACCAATATTGCCTGCACCTCAATGGGAGCCAGTATGCATTGGGCGCAGTGCTCTCCCAGGTGCAAGACCAGGTAAAGAAGGTACTGGGTTATTTCAGCTGTAAATTACACGATGGGGAAACACGATACCCTGCATATGAAAGAGAACTATTGGGCATTCGAGACGCAATATTATACTGGAAATTCAACCTACATTGAGCAGGGTAACCATTTTTGGTCGATACCGACCATGTGACCTGGCATTGGATTCTCACCCAACCACACCTCACTGTACAACGGATGGTTATCCTGACACTCCTCCAAAATTTTGACTAGGTGGTCGAGCACATCCTGGGTGTAAAAAATCAGGTCACAGACGTATTGTCTCGCCGTCTGCATTTCGGACAGCAGCGATGCAACGCAATGGCACTAGAAGTTACTGCGGCTGGAGAATGGATTGAGGATATTATGGTGGGCATAATTGACGATGAATGGTTTGGGCCTATTGCTCATTCCTTGGGCAACTCAAGTCCCCGCCCACTGCCATCTACCATATCCTCAAAATAACGCACATTATGGGTGTCAGCACAACGAATCAATTTGGAAGAGAATGGTTTACTGTGGTTATGTGGCGATTTGGAAAAGAACCAGGTGGAGAAAAATGCAAGGGAAGAAAAGAAGGACGACGAGGAAGGGGAGATAACGGTAAGGACAGAATAGAAGGAGGAAGACAGAAGGGCAGGAAAGGAGGAAGAAGGAAAGGAAGAGAAGAGAGGACAGTTGTGAATTCCAAAACCAATGCAGCGTCGAATCCTCCATGAGGCCCATGACACTCCAGCAGGGGGACACTTCGGTGCCGACCAAACATACTTACCCATAAAAGACCAATCTTTCAGGAAGTAAATGTGGCGCAATAAACAGGAGTATGTAGCGGGCTGTGACTTATGCCATCGAACCAACCACCGGGGCGGGAAACCCATTGGCCTCCTACAGCCACTTCCTATAGCCAAAGGCGACTGGCAAAGAATCGGCATTGACTTTATAGCCGACCTGCTGGTCTCGGGAAGTGGCCACGACTGCATTGTAACATTTGTCAACCACATGTCAAAGAGAGCACTTTGGTGAGCCTGCAGAAAAACAATTGACGCCCTGGCCTTTGCACGCATATTCATTGACGATATCGTCCATCTACACGGAGAACCTCAAGAGGTAGTATCGAACTGCGATTTACGCTTCACAGCAGACTATTGGTGTAAAGGCTTACTCCCATGTATGGCCTCATAGGAAGGTATATCGGTAGATAAAGTTGAAAACATGCATGTGAATGTGTGGCTGGTGTTACCAATGGGTCCGGGTAACCCGCCAGCGGTCCGTATATGAACAGGATAAACGGTTCAGTTTGGTTCTAGAACCGTCTAAAACACCGATCTCCAACTTCTTGCCGGGCCAAACCCGTACCCGTACCCGTCAACGGGCGGGTTTGCCAGGCTTGACTAGACCTGTTGGTTACAATCTCCAGTTCTCATTTTCGGGATTTTCTATTTATAGTCGCATTAAGATATCCTACTGTCATGTGCAAAATATTAACTTTGGTACATCATTATCTTTGTTTGTTTTATTGACTGCCATTATAATCAAAACAAGCAGTGAGATGCTCCCTGCTACGTCCTGAGGTTGAGCGTGAACGATTTTTCATCTCGCATCATTAGTAAGATTTGAGGTACAGAACAGTCATATTGACAGTTAAGGCAGTAATCAAGCCGCAAATGGATCAATTTGCACCTGCTACTGTGCCGACACCATTTGGAAAGCTGATGGAGATACACGATAGTGTCAGCGGAAAATCGCAATGCCGCAAGGAACTTTACGAGTAGAATGTGGCCATATGAGATTAGCTTCCGGGAAACTACAGTCTAACATGTGCATTTTGGCTCTCACACCCGACGCGGTGCCCAATTCATTACAAGTTAAGAAATCAAAGTCTGTTAAACCTGTAAACTTGTACCCCTGCATATAACCTCCCTAGCTAATTACCATATAGGAATTGGATTCAGATGAAAAGATTGTAATGGCTCGTTTGACATCTGTAAACTACCGGTACAATTTGCGACTATTTACGATATATCTCGGGGGGATGGGGGCGAAAACTCATTGGTGTACCTATTTTGCTCCGTATCAGCAGTTTTTTAATTTCAGTGATCAAATTGTGAGACACGATCAGTCGTCTGTGCATGTGCAATGGTCATATGTGCCATACAAAATTTCTAGACTCCAAAGCGAGTTGATTGAGGATTGATCAACGTGATATCATCATGCCTCTTACAGGTAAGTGAGAATGGGCAATCTAAATTCGAGAGAAAATGTACTTAAAAAATTTGTGTCAATGATAGTGTATGAGTCATAGAAGGTGTGGTCATTGGGCAACGCGAATCTGTAGGAATGACCACCATGATGTTGTATTCATCCATACATCCAACCACATAACTCTGCGTTCAGACCTGGTGCACATAGTCAACATTTTGAAAATTGCTTATGGTTGGTCATGGAAATCGAGGAGAAGCAACTGGATAAGGCAAAATAAGGAAATTGGCCTATATTAATGAAAAATTAGTGTATGGATCTAAATGCCGTAAATTGCCCGCTGAAAGCACTGCAATGTGATAGCGCTACGTTATCCATCGCTTATAGAACATGTGCATCAGTGGATCAGAAATTGAGACGCCACAAAGCATTTGGATGTCACTGAGTATTCATACAAATTATACATTGGCTGTCAATAATGACTATATAATTATTTATACAAAATTAATAACCATACAACAACAGTTAGGACATGTTTATGGTGAGCGTCAATGGAGCGTCAACGATTATTGGTCTTGTATGTGAGTTAATTGGGAAGTGATTTGCTTGCTGTTATTCATAACAAACATATTGGCTGCCGTGATAGGTAATAGAAAAAGTGATACGGTTACAGCCCCATGTTGAAAATGAGAGTCAATGGAGTGTCAATGATTTTTGGTCTTGTAATTAAGTTATTTGGGAAGCAAATTGCTCCCTGTTATGCATAACCAATGTATTGGCAGCCTTCATAGGCGAAAGAGAAACCAACACTGTAACAGCCACATTTTGAAAATGCGCGTCAATGAAGCGTCAACAATATTTGGACTTGTAAGCAACTTAATTGGGAAGCAATTTGCTCGCAGTTATCCATAATCAACGTATTGGCAGCCGTTATAGGTACAAGAGACAGCGACACGGTAACAGCCACATTCTGAAAATGAATGTCAATGGAGCGTCAACAATTTTTGGTCATGTAGGTCAGTGAATTGGGAAGCAATTTGCTCGCTGTTGTCCATAACCAACGCATCGGCAGCCTTTATAGGCGAATAAGAAAGCGACACAGTAACAGCCCCAGTCAGAAAATGAGTGTCAACACAGCATCAACGATTTTTAGTCTCGCAAGTAAGTTAATTGGGAATCGATTTGCTTGCTATTATCCATAATCAACGTATTGGCAGCCTTTATTGGCAAATGAGAAAGCGACAGAGTCACAGCCCCATTCTGAAAAGCAGCATCAACAGAGCGTCAACAATTGTGGGTGTTGCATCTTGTATAATCCAAGGGCTGTGCTATAACTTTTACTCATAATCGAAGTATTGGCCTCCTTTATAGGCACTATGGTTAATGTCAATGTTGCTGCACCTAAAAATGAGCGTCAACAGATGGTCAACAGAGCGTCAATGATTTCGGGTGTTGCATCTTGTATAATTCAAGGGCTATGCTATGGCTTTTACCAATAATCGAAGTATTGGCCGCCTTTATAGGCAATACAGTTAATATCGTTGTCTCTACACCAAACAATGAGTGTCAACAGAGTGTCAACAGAGCGTCAGCAGAGCATCCACTATTTTGGGTGTTGAATCTCGTATAATCCAAGGGCTGTCCTACGGGTTTAATCTATAATTGATGTATTGGCCACCTTTATTGGCAATATGGTGAATGTTGATGTCACTTCACCTGACAATGAGCGTCATCAGAGCATCAACACAGCATCAACAGAGTGTCAACAGAGTATCAACAGAGCGTCAACAGAGCATCAACATAGCATCAACAGAGCATGAACAGAGTGTCATCAGAGCATCAACAATCTTCGGTGTTGTATCTTGTGTAATCCAAGAGCTGTGCTACAGCATTTACCCATAATGAACGTATTGGCAGCCTTTATGGGCAAAAGAGAAAGAGACATGGTCACAGCCCCAGTCTGAAAATGAGCATCAACAGAGCGTCAACGATTTTGGGTGTTGCATCTTGTATAATCCAAGGGCTGTGCTATGGCTTTTATTCATAATCGAAGTATCGGCTGCCTTTATAGGCAAAATAGTTAATGTCAATATAGCTACACCTGAAAATCAGCATCAACAGAGCGTCAACAGAGCGTCAACACAGCGTCAACAGTGTGTCAACAGAGTGTCAACTATATTGGGTGTTGCATCTTCTGTCATGCAAGGGCTGTGCTATGGCATTTACCTATAATCGAGGTATTGGCCACGTTTAGGGGAAATATGGTTAGTGTCGATTTCGCTACACCTGAAAATGAGCATCACCAGAGCATCAACAGAGCGTGAACAATTTTGGGCGTTGGATCTTGTATAATCCAAGGAATGTGCTACAGCATATACCCATAGTCGAAGTTTGGCCGCCTTTATTTCCAATATGGTCAATGTCGATGTCACTACCACCTTTAACTGAGCGTTAACAGTGCATCAATAATTATTGGTAATGTAAGTATGGTGATTGGAATTGGATATGCTCGCTGTCATGTGTAACCAACATATTGGCAGCATTTATCAGCAAAAGAGCAAGCGATACGGTCACTTCCACATTCTGAAAATCAGCGTCAATGGAGCCTCAACGATTTTTGGTCTTTTGAATAAGGTAATTGTTTAGTCATTTGCTCACTGTTATGCATAACCAACGAATTGGCAGCCATTGTAGGCAAAAGAGAAAGTCATACGGTCACTGCCCCATTCTGAAATTGACTATCACGCTAGCATCCACTGAGAGTCATGAATTTCTGGTGATGCATATTGGGTAATGAAGGCATCACATGGATATTTGAGCTTATAATTGAACTATTGACCTCCTCCATGGTCAAAAATACAAATTAGTTAAGGAAAATCATGAATTCAAATATTATCGATTTCGCAATCTGCAAAACATGCAAAACGTGATTCCTGAATGTTGAATAATCGATTTTGATTGAGTACTATTATCAAACAGCAAAGCCAAATGTGGTATATGTATTTACCGATGGACACGCCCAATTCAGACAGGTATGGAGATTTCAATTGAACCGTACCTGAATTGACAGTTCGGGTTTATTGACGACCAGGACCACCAATTTGGCACCAGTTCGGTTCCGACCCGGACCCATACCCGAAGCGACGGTCCAGAACCAATGCTCACACTATATTTGAGTGTATACAGGCCACCAGGCTGGAACAGTATCATTGAGTGCGATTGGGAGTGCCTTTGAAAGTGAGCTCAGAAGTATGCTTAGATCAGTATGAGACCATATGTTGGGAAGTAAAGTCAAGCAGACTGACATTGTACCATGAGTGAAATTGCAAGGGTACTTGAGAGTATGTATGGGAGTTTATGTGACAACATACTCAGAGGAATACTTGGGAGCATCTTGAGAGCTTTCACAGGAGTATATAGAGCAGGCTAGATGTGTAAAATTGAGTGCAATTGGAAGTGGACTTGAGAGCTTTCTCAGGAGTGCGCATCAGAACATCTTGAGAGCTCACTTGAGAGTATACAGCTGACGAGGCTGAGATTGTATCATGGAGTGCAATTAAAAGCCTCATTGAGAGCATGCTTGGGAGTATACTTGGTAATACACTTAGAGCATACTTCAGAGTGTCTTGAGTGCTTCCTTTACAGCCAGAGTCATGCTGGCTGGGAGTGTACAATCCAGTGCATTGATATATATAGTTCAGAGTGTACTTGGGAGCATTGAATGACCTGGGAGCATACAACAACTTGGGAGCATACAATGAGGTGCATTTGGTAGTTTGGTTTCAACTTTGTTGAATAGAGCATGATATATAGTACCAAGTGTATATAATCGCATGCATATCTTGGTAATCAAATCAATGTGCAGGTCCATAGGACATCATAGTGCTACGCATCAAATATGCTATTGATTACCATGTCAAAAACAGCTTCTCTCTGACTTACCCATTGTATATGGTCATTCTTCCTGGTTAAACCTCAAATGGATATACTTCATTCAGATTATTACTACATTGCCTCAGATATAGTAGAAGTAATCAGTCTGGGTGTAACCAGTATTCTCAACCATCCTGTCTCATGGCCGGGGACGGAACTGCCATCTGAGATCTCGCCAGGATAGATTGAACGGCTCCAAATCTGTCCATCCCGTCCTAGCAGATAAATGACAGCAGGATGCCCGTTGTCTGCTGGGGATGGTGAAAACACCGTCATTGGTGGTCATCAACCATCCCCGGCAGTTATCAGGTGGTTAGAGGATACATTTAGATGAATAGCAATTGAGGCTTCAGAGTGCGCGGTAAGTGTTATAAATCGATAAATTGATCTTTGGAGTAACAGGGTCAGACATTGTGCAGATGGAGCAGATGCTGAAAGAGCTTGCTTCACAGTCAGGTTAATTGTAATGATTATTATATGAATATGATTATGTACTTTGCAAAAGATCCACGGATGTCAACTGATAACGACTGGGGACGGCAAAAAACCAGTTGACGGCTGTCCTTTCCGTCTTTCCACGTTCTAACTTGGATGGACAGCACCGTCTCAGTCTTGCCCTTGGACGGAGAGCGCATTGCCGTCCCGTCCCCATCCTGGGTGATCCTGGACTAACAGGACGGTTGAGAATACTGGGTGTAACGTGTACAACAATAACATATGGAATGAGCTGAAGCCTGATTGGAGGCTACTGGAGACATTGCTCCACAGCAAGTGCCTCAGTGAACCTGTTTCAAATATCAATACCGCAGGCAGCAGAATTAAGCTGGGTTTCTACAAAAAGAACAGTTTAAGAGAACAGATACTGACCTTACATAGTGTACTAAGTAAATTGCAGAATATTTGTGATGGAAAGTAATCAAGAGTAATTAGTATAAGTCCAGATCAGCTTTCGGTTAAAGCTGCAGTGAGTCCATATTAGTTGGAATTCTTTATAATATACTCAGTATTGTCTCTTGTAGATTTAATCTTATAACCCCCCAAAGCTCAGCTCTCTAGTGGTAATTTGAAGTTTTGGTGGAGTGATGTCTCCACGCCCTTTCACCTCACTTTTTTCATGATCTCAATTTGGGTTAGACTTGTTATTTCGGTTCGTATAAAATCACGTGAGATCAAAGGGCCGGGGTACGAGGCCACAAGATATATGCATCATTTCTAATTTGAAAGAGATGCCCTTATAGTTTAATTCAGTCTCAACTAGTATTGGCTAAATGCCACTCTGAATGAATGTTGAGTCCCAAGTTTTATGGTGTCTATCTAGTGCTCGCGCTCTATTTTTTCGGTACATACAGATATACATCACAATGCCATACTACCAGTCATGAAATTTGAACTACATTTTCAATGAACTTTAAAATGAGCTCCGGCTTAGAGGCAAGTTGAAGCATTATCGTATTCTTGACCTCAACCTCTCCTCTCACTCTCTATTAATCTTCAATTATTTAACCAGTACCATCGCTTTACAAATATAAAAAGGCATATCAGTCTCAGCTCCGGATCCTACGCGCAACTTCTTCACCCATCCCTTCGAAAGAATACAACAGACCACCCCCCCCTCCCCAGACTCTGCCATAGATGCCGCATCCGTCATTCGCGAGTCGTCATACGTATTCCCAATACTAATACCATCATCGATTTGATAAACGGCTCGTTGACAACCCATTTGTGCCGCCAGAATCCTGGCATTAACAAGAGATTTCCGGACGGCCTCCATAAAACTTAGTACCAGTGTGTCTTCACCAATTTGGATGGCACGCAAATCTTCGAGGAGAAGCGCGGAGAGCAGCTCAACATCATCGATGATTTCCTTGGCGTGAGGATTTTGGAAGAGTAGCGACTTGGTATACGCTCGCCAGTATTCGGCCTTTTCGGCAGTATTAGATTTATCTGGCATCGTCAAATTCATGCACGTGGGATTTAGACCATAAAGGGGGGTATTCAAAACGGCTTACCGCCGTGCCGTATCCACGACTCGAATTCCAACATGCGCTTTGCAGATTCTTCTGGTAGACCAGGAAACCACGTAGCAAAGATATGCCTTTCAATGAATTCCCACGCAACTAGTTGCATCAGGCGTGGAAACTCTAATTCGTTAAGAGCGTGCACTCTGGGGAGAATCATATCCCTTGACTTTTCATCCAGCTCTTCTTGTGTGCGTATACGCGTCCGGTCTTTGTATCTGAAAAGTCTTCGGCACCAGACGTAGACCTAGGGTCGTTGTTAAGTTTGACACATTGAGAATGTAGGAGCGACCAACATCGTCATGAAGTTTACGGAATCTGTTTTCAAACGACTCATCGGAGATATATTCCAAGCCTACGTCGACACTATTTATAGACTGAATGTGATCCGTTTTTAGCGTAAGCAGCTCCCTTTTTAGACGCGCTATTTCTTTCCAAAGTGCTTCCCTCTCCCCGTGCTCCCTTTTCAGACGCGCTATTTCTTTCAAATATTCTGCTTCCCTCACCCTGTGCAATTCGAGTTGCTTATCCGCGTTCGTGAATAATTTTTGTAGGGTTTCCACTTCTGCTCGGTGATGTTCTTGTCCGTCGGTCGGTGCGGTAAGTTCCTTATGTGGCTGTTGGGCCTGGACTTGCTCCTCACTCAGCGCGCTGGTCGTTATAGATTTCTGAAATTCACTTTCCCCCTCCTTCAAATCGCTTTTCTGATCCAACTCATCTGATTGCCGCTTAATGTCTGACGCCTGCGGCTCATCCTTCGATGCATCTTCCCTCTCCGACTCCGCTTCAGATTCTAAATCTGAACTACTATCCCCCAGTTCCGTCCTAGGTCCTAGATATTCTTCGCATTTTGGTTTCGTCCCAGGCCCTGGATCTAAGTATTTGCCTTCCATCTCCGTCTCGGGTTTTGGTTTTGAATATTCTCCGCCTTCTGGCACAGTTTCAGTCCCTAGCTCTAAAAACTCTTCGCCTTCCGGCTCCGCCTCGAGTTTTGAATAATCTCGGCCTTCTGGCTGCGTCTTAGGTTCTGGCCTGGGACAATTTTCACCCTCCAGCTCCGCCCCAGGTTTTGGATGTTCTTCGACTTTTGAATCCGTCCTAGGTTCTAGATCTGAGTATTCACCTTCCGGCTCTGTCTTAGGTCCTGGTTTTGGAGATTCTTCACCTTCCGAATCCTTTATGAATGCCGGGTATTGATCAGCAAGGTTTTGATTATCTGGATCGCTATTTAGGGAGGGTTGCTGTTCATGGCGACTTACCGGTGTCTGTAGTTTGCATTGATTGCCGATGCTCATTGAATCTATGCCCTTGTCCATATCTGTATGTGCTGTTGCTCCCCTACTCATCTATGTGGGCTTTGAAGTACTCCCCGGCTTCGCAGACTTTGGTGTATGCCGGGCTTCTGATCTTTGTGATCGAGGGCGTTTTCTATACAAATTTAGCAGCAGTCGGCATAATAGTTAAGCGGAACATGCTTCGGAGGACGATCTGTTTCTTTCCTTGGGCGTGTAGCCCCTTCTAGCAACTTTGTCGGGTTTGTAAGTTTTTAAGTTTTTGGAGGTTGATTGGGGAAAGCATTAGACCCCAGTATAAAAAATCATGAACAGCTCATTTCGGTGAAAGGCTGTGAGAAGGTTAAGCACGGAGATTTGAAGTTGAAGGATGGGTAACCACGGCTTAGAGCCCAGACAACTGGCGGCATTGCGGGGTAATATCAAAGTTTGCCAATGAGGGCGCGTCGATAAGAGCGGTTGCATGCTGTCATCCACAACTTCAAAGCACAACGCTACTGTAGCAGAGCCCCGTGGTTTAGTGCCATAGGTTGAGATGGAGGACACCACACTCAAACCAAAAACCCCTCACAGCTCATACAGAAATGTAGCATATTTGCACTGTTTTCGGCAAGCAATTGCGCAAAACATCATTACCCAAAGATCAACGACGACAACAAGATGGGAGATCCTACCGATCGGAGTTCCAACCTGGGCCCAGGGCGTTTTGTGGTCGGAGTAGACTTTGGCACAACGTAAACATACAGTCCTATGGCTATCCGCCGGCCCACCGTGCTGACGGGTATCTCTCCAGCTTCACTTCGGTAGCGTGGGCACACTCTTCATCTGAATCCCTCGAAGACGTAAAACTTGTGCAAACCTGGCCAAACGGTAGCATAGGAAATAGTTCTGCTGACCAAGTTCCGACCGAACTACACTACTCCGATATTCAAACACGAGAGAAAACATGGGGCCACGAAATCCCGAAATTCAATAAGGCCATTGAGCCATTGAGATGGTTCAAACTTTTGCTGCAGGAAGATGCCACGCTCCCGGCGTATTCAACCAATTCGTCGTCGAGTGGGCGGAGCTGTTCTCCGGAGGATATATATCGTAGCCCGAGCAGCCCGAGCAGCCCGAAGTTGTCGGCCGTTCCCTCTGTCAGCGACAGCTCTTCCGATCCGCCTTCGTATAAACTGGCCCCCACCCTAGCAGAAAAGACGAGGATACAACTCAAGCGTCTCAACATCGAGCCCATCGAAGTTATTGCAGATTTTCTTTCGGGGGTCCGTGAGGTTTTGCTTGACAGCATAAAGCGAGCGTACGAAAGTAACCGAAGTGACTGGGTCGATGGATTGCAAATATCTTATGTGCTTACTGTACCAGCAATTTGGAGCGATTCGGCTAAGGATTTGATGATCCAAGCGGCAACGAAAGCAGGCTTTGGAATTCATCGAGTGGACTTTAACTTAGTCAGCGAACCAGAGGCCGCTGCAGGTATGTTTTGCTTCCAAGGACGGATGGCTAATGGCTATTGACTGATGGCAGCATACACGCTAAAGATAGAACGGAATAATAATCTCAATGTAGGTGTTGATATCTCCGCTGGAGTGACAACTTACATCTTACATTTAGTCAGCTAGGAGATACGTATATCATATGCGATGCAGGCGGTGGTATATATCTCTAAACCCTGACCTGTTGAGCTGCTAACACCTCCGCAGGAACCGTGGTATGTCCCTGGTTTGTGAATATATATAGCGGCTTCCAATTATCTAGGATTTGATATCTTACAAAGTCGCCGGCTTGTCTCCTCTCCGTCTCGACGAAGCAGTCTCTGGTTCAGGTGTGGTGTGTGTTGATCCCGTATCGGACTAGTGTTGATGTATCATAATAGGGGGTTTATGTGGTTCCGTTTTCTTGAATGATCGCTTCAATGAGGCTTGTCCCTGCTCCTGAAGTAGACGCACATTATGTAACTAATTGAGTACAGTACATTCGTGGAGTACTAGGTTCCAGCGTAGTTGACACTATGAAGGTCTGCTCGTCCCCGTAGAGCCTGCCTGCCGTTTTCTAACCTTACCAGCCAAGATCCTTGCACGAAATGTTTAGGACCTGGGAAGAAAAGGTCAAATTTAGATTTGGAAACAACACCAATCTCGAGGGCTGGGAAGTCAATGTTCCTGGCATCCCTGATAACCCGGAAAAGAATATTGAAGACTGTTTTCACACGATGGCGTAGTATGTTACCAACTAGACTCCGGTAGTATCATTTGGTTACCAACCTCATCCAAAGTGAAAATGTGAAGAATATTTTCGACCCCGTCGTTGATAGTGTTATCGAGCTGGTTAAGGATCAGTTCCATGCTTTAAAAAAGGAGAACAAAGGTGATGTTAAGGTATGGGTTTACATCGCCTTTATCCGTATTATCCCGTCTATGACTGATTGAGCAGCTGCAGGCGATTCTCCTCGTCGGCGGGTTTGGCTCCTCCGATTATCTACGCAGCCGACTAATGGAAACCCCTTTCGAGGGTACGAAGCTTCGGGTTCTTCAGCCGATCAACTCGTGGGTTTCCTGCCCCTAAATTGTACGTGGTAATCACTAACACGTTAACACTTCTCCAGACGAAGTGCAATTGTAAGTCTTTCTCCCACACACACGCGTTGTCTAACCCCGCAGGCCCGTGGTGCGCTTCTCCGAGGCCTTGACGGCTCCATTGTAATTAAGAGGCGGGCCCGGCGCTACTATGGGTGCTCGTCCAGCACCGTAGTCTATGGAGACGAAGTCCCTGAGGAGCACCTGTTTTGGAACCCAACAGTGGAGAAAAACCTTGCTTGTGACCGACTAAGCTGGCACATCACAAAAGGTCAGATCGTCAGCTCCACCGATTCCACTCGCCTGGAATTCTACCGCTGTGTCTTCGTCGCTTGCCCAAAACTCATCGTTGAGAAACCCCTGCTGGTATGTGATCTCGATATTGCGCCAGACTACACGTGGAGGAATCCTGATGCGGTGCATAAACTGTGCACGCTGCGCGCGGATCTTAGGGATATTCCTGAGGATGAGTTAAAGATTGAGACGAATTCGGATGGGATGGAGTATTATATTGTGAATTATGTGTTGGTGATGAAGGTTCAAGATGAGGCAAGTGACAATAGGTACATAGCAGTGACGGAGAATGCTGATAACGATAGGTGTTGATGTTTGAACTTGAGTTTAATGGAGAAGTTTGTGGGAGTGTGAAAGCGTTGTTTGAATGAGGTCGTATTGAGATAATAGGAGCGGAGATGTTCGTTTTCATGAAAATAATGCTGAATCTGAACATATTCTGCCTTTCCACGTGCACCTGCGCTCCCACATTATCGGACAGAAAGGTATCTTATTGCCCGCGCAGTTCACAGGGAAACCTGACCCGAATCTGGTAGGTTGCCACGAGTGGGTACTTCTATGCTATCATACTATATAAGTAGTGGTCATAGCTCTAGACTCGGTACACAGATAGTAAGGCTGCTCTATTAGAGTCTATCTAATAAAAGTATCTATCTTTATTCAAAAGCAACATCCAACCAACAAAGCTCACTACCCGTTCTCACACTAAACCCGCTCTCCAACAACGATCTATCATCTTACCATGTCGGGCAGTTGCGCCGGATAAAAACCGGAATGAGTACCACTTCTGCCGACCTAGGAGTAAGACACGTGCTCTCCATGAACACCGGAACGACACCTCACCCGTACACACTCGCTTCGCAAACAACCCGCCGTTCAAGGATTGTCGAATTGTGGGGAGGCACTAATTTCGAGGCGCGCATGCACTTTATTTCCACGACTGGAATTCGAGTGCGCTTGTGAGAGACGGTCGCACGGCCTCTTTTGAACACCTTCGCAATAACTCACAAGCTTTCCTGGACGTCGACGTACTCAAACATTCTCCCCAATAGAAATCTATCATTTGATCAAAGGTCTCGCTCCGATGAGGAGGTTTCGGATATACCCCTCCCCTACGCGTCAGGAATTATCCCGAAGGCCATATTGTCTCTAATAATTTCTTCCATAATGCCGCCGAATTCTTCAATTACGCCAAAGTGTTCCTACAAATAGTCGTTAACACTATCTGCGTATATATAATTTAGGGGGGATGTGGGACTACATACTCGGACTAATTCCTTATATGTTCCCTGGGACTGCCATCCGGGATTATCAAATGCTTCATAGCCTGGAATGATCTCCATCAGGATTGTTGATACCCCCAGAAAGTCCACATATGCCTCGTCAAACTTTCCCAAGAATTTTTGGTTCCGCGCACTGTAAGAAAGGAATTGTGCTTTGTTAAGCCATGCTTCAACCTAGGTGTGATTGTTAGGGCGTTTTCTGGTGATAGGGCAGAGAATCATACGCTTGTGCGGTGTTCGAAGCGCAATTGGACCACCCTGGAAAGGAGATTTTGTAGAGGAGGGTACGGCCTTCGTTCCGGATTCGCCCCGGCGACGGCCCCGTCACGAAGTACCTCTTGGGTTGTAGGGACGGTAACTACTTCAGATGTCCGTTCGGGAGCCGGTCGTGGTATCGAACGCGCTGAAGGAGGTCCTGATTTCGATGCTATCGGTGGCTGTCGTGGCTGTTCGGGGGACGATATTTGGTTGATCTGCTATTTGAAGTTGATTAGCATTGGATCTTCATGATTTTATGCGTTCACCATCTGACCTCATTGATTTGCTTCCCGCTTGCCCTGTCCCTCAGCGATGTGCTGTCGTCGCTTTGGTTCCTGCGTTTCTCGAAGTTGCTGGCCTTCCGTTTCCCACTCTTGTTTTTGGCCCCTCGTCCCCCCCTCTTCTGTTGCGGTTGGTGTATGTCGCAGGGCTGACAGCCGCACAGGAGGGCCCTTCGCTTCCTTTTCGGTCGCGATTGGTTGCTGTCGTAGAGCTTTTCGATTAAATAGCTACACGCGAGGGCTGCCGATACTACGCCCGCAACGGCTCCTACCACCTCAGCCATCAAAGAGAAATTTAGCACGATCGGGGGAGAATGGGAAGAGTTCACTGACCAAGATGGGACAACAGCTTAAGCTGTATTTATACCTGGTCAAAGGATATGGCGGGGCTGTGCAGCCACTCTATGTGATGGAGGTTTACCTGATGGGTGGTACGTATGAATTATGTTCGCGACGTTGTTCGGGGTGACAGGTGGCATGCGAGGAGCCGGTAACAATCGCACAGGTTGCAACTATAGTTACTGGAGCCACTGCACATACTTACACAGTACATCAGATGAACTCGGCACCAACGACACAAGTGCGATTGAGGATGCATCTCCGAGCTGCAACCATTTGTGCTGAGTGTACAGCCTACTTAAATACCTAGCAGAGTTCGAATGTGTAAACGGGTATCGGCTATATCCGGACCTACGGGGAAGTTGGCGGTAATACAACTCTCAACATCGGCCCGATTCAACATCAGGCTGAGCAGCTTCTTGCTCCCGATTGGTGGTAGACCCGATCGGCATCCAGGATAGGAGGTGCAACGAATCTAAGAAAATCGAGCGTAGGAGACACATATTCCAGGCTCCAGACACTCGCAAGAACGAACGACGAGTGAACGTTCGCCTTTGGCCACTGATGCAGCGTGCCTTGTGAGGCTCCCGTCACTGAGCTGGTCAGTATCTTCTACCAAATCATCCATGGATCCCGTTCTCCGTGTATTATTTTGTAGTATTGGTTCGCTCAATCACCTTATTCTTCAATAACGTCATGTCTAGGCTGAAACCTCAACCCTTCTTGTTCTCCTATTCCCTGAATTCGAGATCCCTAGTCAAAGAAGTTGAAGTTCTGAAAGTCCAGAATCCTTCCGCTCACCCAGCGTACCCATGGCGATTTTTTGGACGCGATACGGACGCACTCTTGACTAAGCTGCAGGGCCACAATTTCTTCCCAGCAGGCTCTCAGAGCAGAGGTATTTGGGCGTTGCGGTGGCCCCACGCAGCATTACACCATCATGAATCTTTGACGGCAGCACTGTGATACATACATATATCAAAAGCAAACATAAGTAGTTTAGCGTTGTGGATCTCCCGCAGAACCTCAGCAATTCCACCCGTGCAGTCTAGTCCTTAATGGTGTGAGGCTTATCCACATCCTCGGAACAGGCCTTTGAAATTGGAGGCGCTACCGCTAGATTTATAGGATATCTTTTGGCGATTGTTACGTACGATCGTTGTTCATTGTTCAACTATTTTTTCCAGATGCCATAGTTAGCACTACACAATGATATCTTAAAAAGTTAGGCGATTGATGGCGAGCATTTGAACTTCTTTTGTGGCGCTGGATGGTTGCTAAAGCTGGCGCAGCTGCCGTCTCTCCCGCCATAAATGAAAAATACACTTTGTTAATGTCTCACGATCTTGATCCGTTCAATAGAATCGATGGGCATATTGAAACATAATTGATTGATAAAGCTTAAACACAAGGCCAAGGCCACGATACAGGAGAACGCTCCAGTGATAGGTACATACAGATCTTAATTCAAATGCAAAATTTAAACCTTCATAGAGTTAAACATCCCTCCTGCACCCGATGAACCCACGCCTGCACCGATGGAAAACATGGTATCAAGCAACAAAATGACGATCCCCCCCGTCTTTGTATCATTCTCATGTGTATTCGAGTGACTTAGAGGTCAACTAGTGGAACATCAATGTTAGTTCAATTTTGGGATGTTTGTGCTGCAGGAAGTTATACTTCAAGGTTCTTCTCAAGGAGGCAGACGATGTTTTTATGGACATCGTTTTTGAAGACTTCATTATCCAAGGTACTCTGCCACATTCTCGTGGGTCCACCGAGCCAGAGTCTATTGATACAACGAGACAGCAAGCCCGTAATGATCTCCAGCATAAGTAAAGAGTTCTCCAATACGCTGTTGAGCAGTTGCATAGTCTGCATTATCGATAATGGTGGTGTATCTCTGGATGAGCCAAAGAATGTCCGACGAACAAACGGTTACTCAATCACTGGTTCGTAAGTTTTAACATATTCAGGAGGTGCATCAACGGCCCTCCTCAAGCGACGTGTGACAACTTTTTACAAAAAGAAGACGTCGTTTCTCCCCCGACTCTCCCCCAGCTACTGTGTTCCATGTAGTTGCATAACTGCCGATGCAAGTTTTACTCCTAAGTCCAATCGGTCGCGCTTTTCAAGACATCCTGGGCGGACGAGCTCACCCAGCGGCACCGATTCTGGAACGTAGGGTGGCCGTGATAATAATAGTGGTGGGCCAGACACGATGCCACTACTCGTTCGACGAATCAGAACCCCAATGGACAACGTCGAGCGTGTATCGATGGCTCTGGCGATTTCCAATCATAGATCCTCGATTCTTCTTGCCGTGTCGGGAACGGTATTGAGCGAAGCTTTATAAATTTCTACTCGTGGGGGTGATAGATGATCGTCGGCAAAGGTAACTGTCCTTTTTGCCGTCTTCGATGGACCCCTGCCGATGCGATTAATCCTGCGGTGTATATGTCAACTCAGCGTCTCAGTCACTCACCACATAACCTCTTTGACGTTGACCACCACCTCCTTTGACATCTTCATAAATTCTTTCCGATCCCCTTGCGATTCCGTTGATGGTGTAGGACTGGGTAAGTGATCTGGCTTAGGGACGTGAAGACCTCCAGCAGGGTTGAATTGGGAGCCATTCTTTGGGCGTCGCACCGGCTCGAACTCCAGTGCCGTAGCGGTGGCATTTCTGTTGCAGGAACATATCTAAAATCGATTAGAACCTTCAATCTGGACCTTGTGATTCACTAGCTGAAGGCTCGCATTGTGCTTGCACAGGCTTGGGCTGATCGAAATTTCTCTTGAAAGATGCTGTAGGGATTCTTTGCGTGATTCGTATGCGGTTGTAGTTCTAGACGTCGGGCGACTGCAGTTCGGTAATCATCGGCGGTAGGTGTTTTCTCGTCCGTTGTTGTATCGTTAGTTTTTTATACGTCGGAATTTATATCTCTGATCTGCTTCAGTTAAAGCTAGACCATACGAGCTAGATACACGTAAGTACATCGCAGAAGGGGTTGAATAACGCTTCGCACAAGTGATATCATGTCGTTTCGGATGCGTACCTCATTATCCCCATCACACCCAATACTACCAACACCGATCTCACCCACCAACTTCTGAAGGTATGTCGTCAAATCGCTCATGACGCCAACTATTGGTTTGATGTCCTGTGGCCTCAGACGTTGCTTCAGAACTTGCTGGAACCCGGGGTCCTCTCAGCCAAATCCGGACACCAGGTGGGTTAACTGTTCAGTAGATTCTATTCTATCAAGAAGAAGCTCGCAGGTATTCCGAAACTTGACTTTTCATCTCGAGCTTTCGATGTAATCGTTTCAAGGTGCCCTAGTGCTTTCTCGCCTCGCTGATTTTTTTGAGCACCTTGAAGATAGAATCCGAAGCCTTGGACGATGATGGGAAAGATGGCTAAGGCCAGTCCAGCTACTTCTATGCCGGTTACCATGATATCAAAGCTGTATTGGAAGACCGTGTAGTTCGAGAATCAGATTCGGTTGGGCTGCGCATTGTCGACGGGTGTCGAGAAGGACGATAGCTATGGTGATGTGATATATAGAAAGCGGGGTATGCAGTACAGTTGATGATGTTGATTGGAGTCTGACGCGGGGTTAACTGGGTTAGGTTTCTTTCCATCGATGAATCTGGAGCATGTCACCATTTCTACTCTTTCTTGTTAATCCACCACTAATACGCAGAAATTTTTTCATGATGGCTGATGAAGGCATTAGCTCAACAAGTCTAACTTGGTCACTATATAACCGTTACATGAAGTGTGTCTCCACTCTCTTGCTGCTCATGGCTAAGGGCAGATTCGAGACATACGAAGTAAGGCTTTGGGAGGAGGTTAGAAGATTCATAGTTTGGCCCGGAAGCACTGAGGCGTGTCAATGAAACAGTATATAACCTCCATAAAGCTTCAAAAACCAAAGGAATGGTTGTAAAGCTTTGGAAGGACTTAATACAGGTCTGCAAATGGTAAACTCACCGCCTATTTGCCATTTGCAATTCTAACTGTACCTTGAATAGTTATCGATATTTTTTTCTAGCGAGTTGTAGATTGCTTACGATGGAAAGTATATCCTTTGCCCCTATCGTTACCAGATCATTTAAGGTACCGGCAGACAGCCATGGAGGTATGTATATTCTTCTCGTTTCCCTTAAACTGACTAACCCGGTGGTTTTTAATTCACTTTCCGAAGACGACATGTTTTCCAGGACCTTCGACCTTATGTATGCACATTCGAGGGTTGTGTTCTGACCCATTCGTGGAATCGCCCCATCCATGGACGGGCAGTATCATCCATGGACAGGGCGGTTCCACGAATGGTACCACGATTCATGGACCCATGAATGGGACTGGTGAAAATAAGATATGCAAATTAAACTTGCGCCACTAAGAGGAGGCAGCAATTTAATTACTGTAAATTAGCCGAGTAAAATAATTACAGAGAAGCGAAGCCAATAATTTTCCTCTATATAGAAGCAAAGCAAAGCAAACTGACTGGTAAAAGAAATATATGGCAGCGAAGCGAATGAAACCAATTGACTTGTAAAAGAGATATATAGCAGTACAGCGAAGCCAGTAGACTTGTAAATAAGATATATGGCAGCAAAGCGAAGCAAATGGACTTGCAAAAGAAATATATAGCAGTGCAGCGAAGCTAGTAAACTTATAAATGAGATATATGGCAGCGAAGTGAAGCAAATAGGCTTATAAATATGTAGAAGCGAAACGAAGCCAATGGACTTGTAAAAGAATTTTTTAATTTGCATACCTTATTTTCACCTGTTCCATTCATGGGTTCATGAATCGTGGTGGAACCGCCCGTCCTAGATGGGTGGCTACCACGAATGGGTCACAACAGTTGTCCAAAGTCGGATCATCCTTTCGACAACAGACACGATTGGTTTGAGATGAAATAGAGACTCGCGAGTGGTACTGCAACGCTTGTGATACCAGTAGCTCATTCTCTACCCGCTTGACTTTCGAAGACCACCTACTGAAGTAACGCTCAGAGCCTTTCAAGGCGCAACAAATTCAGTTCCTACTCGACAGATGCTAGCGTCATAATGTGTTAAACAATTATGTCCTCTGGGAAGAAGCAATCGGCCGAACGACTTCGGCACTACCTAGGAAGCCATATGCAACAGGTAGCGTTGTTCGCTGTGCCCGCGCAAAAGGATGAGGAAAGGATGACTCAGATTCAGACTCCGGAGGAGTGCAGATCGACGTACCTGATAAGATGAAAAGTCTGAGGGGAGTGGGGACAAGAAGTTCGAGTCAAGCCTGTCACACAACGAGGAGCATACGTATGAAAACCCAGAGCCTTCGGAGATAATGGCGCCAGAAACAGCACTCCACAGGATGACTTCGGAATGAGGGTGGTACCTCATCTGCAAGATCTCCTTGCCGAGGCCACTCAATTGCGACCCGAAGACCGCACATCCGTACGATTCTCTGTCCAATCGCCTGAAAATGTTCTGACAATGCAATCACATTCAGATTGAATCATGGTTTAACAAAGCATAATTTCATTCTTATAGTGCACAGAACGAAAAATTCTTGGGAAATTTAGGCAATGCATACGTGGACAATCTGATAGTATCAAAAATTCTTAAGGAGATCATTCCACGTTGCAGTAGCTACGCAGAATTTCAGAACGCCAGATGGTAGTCCCAGGAATATACGAATTTGGTCCGAGTACGTAGTCCCATATCGTAGTGCGTGTGCAGACAGTGCTAACGTTTTGTTCAGAATCTAGAGGCCCAAATCGAAGAGTTTGGGAGCATCAGGGAGGAGATTATGAGGGATAATATAGTCTCTGGGATCATACCCAAAAGATGAGGGTGGTGGTCTGTCCGAGCTCTCGTCGTCAAAACAGGATCTTGGGGTGCACGTTTCTGTGGGAGAGGAAAACTTGCGAGTTATTGTGAGAGTGTTCAGAATATACCGCATGGGCGTCTTGCACACTTGAATGCTAACTCGAGTGATATACCTCATAATCACGGTGAAGCGGGTGCGCGCGGAACAAATCAAAGGTGATCGGTGCATAGTTAAAGGATGAGCCGGTAGAGATATTCGTGTGAATAGACTATCATACAGAGAGAAAAGAGAAGGAGAAAGACTCGAAATATATACAGAGAATCTTTGGGGTATGCAAGTACCACCCTTTGCCATCATTGCCCCTCGCCATTCTCGCCACTGGATATTCAACATTATGAGACCCCGCTACGTGGGTGAGGACACTTGCGCGAGATATCGACCGGAGTGTGCCAAGTTGGGCTCGGGAATTATATCCAAGTTCGTTCGGGTATCTTACTTGTCCCTGAATACCAGGCCACGTACATAAGATAAAACGGGTAGAGGAAAGGGATAATGGACACTGTTATAATCTAGTTAGAGTAAATAGAGTGAATACAGAATAATTAAACAAATAACAACACAAGACAAAACTACATGACGAGATATCCAAGGACTTTATACTTGATAGGTCGAGGTAACGTGAGAGACCGATACCGCACACTGGCAGCTTTAGTAATCTTGATATTAAGCAATTTATTTCAACGTGAGTGTCATTGTGGCACTACTTTGAAATTGATGAATGATGATATCTGACGTCGACTTGCGCAGGATTACTAGTACTATAGTTTGTATTAACATGAAAATTAGGTTAACCTTCCGTCGTGCTCTCGTTTGCCAGATTTTCAAGCTAACGCCTGGTTTATGAGAGCACCTCCCCATCCAATCATACCATTGGAAAGGAGACGGTTTTACTCAAAAATTTCGGTATGGTGATATAATTAAGCCACCACAACCACTGTTGGTGAGAGGCTTCACACGGTATTTTGTGCCACATTTAAGTCTCTTAGGCCAAGTATGCTCCAGTCTTGGTCTACTCTAGCACATCTGGGTCACAGGAATCCATTTTCTATATTTTTCGAGGCTACTTGGCAATCTACGAAGGGATTAAATGCTAAATTAAGTACCAGTGCGGCTCAAGTTCGTCGCCAACTGCTAATCCAAAACCAGGTTTGCTGAGGGCGCCCCAAGAATATGGCAGCTGTTACACATCAGCGTGCAATAACAAGATGTTTACCAGACATGTACAAGCACTTACAAACAAGATTAATGGTACATACTGGTGCACATATATATGAATCCGGCCTACGGCTGTATGGACGCTCTCCACCTTTGTTATGGTATTGGGGTTGTTATGGCGTTGAAGCCGGAATATGAGCATCTTAGTATAAGCAGTCAATCTCCACCGAGAAATAGACAACCATCTTCACTCAACACAGCAACCTTTTCTGGGAAAATACGCTTTAAGCAGACCCAAATGCGCACCAACATCATAGCACAGGCAATAATTTTGCAAGCTTGACCTCACTATTCTGCACCTGTAAAAATGACCTTACGCGATGCGCAGCCCATAGCAAGCGGTTTTTCGGAGGTATTCCATAGGATATCTTGTACGTGGGCACTATTAAGTCCTATGGACCGGTGCGTGGACGTGGGAAGTATGATATCGATTGCACGAGGTCACTATGGAGCGCGAGCACGCGAGGAAAGGCAAAATGCCCGTGGAGTCGCGATAGTTCGTTCAATGGGACTGTGCTGCTAGATGCTATGCAGCTGGATACTATGCTCCATTCTCCTAGGTGCCACGCGCACTCGTCTCCGCGCCCTCGGAAGTGTCCCACTCCAGAGTCTAAAACACAAAATTGGTCACCGCTCGAGAACGGCTTGGCGCTGAAGCTAAACTAAAATCCGGTAGATACTTCGAAACCACCATATTTTTGTCTCATAGTGTTTTATGAAGAAGGTATGAGTCTTTGCTCGCACTGCTTCTGAGTGGTGTGGTCAACCGACCGGTTATCTGAGGATCTAGAGCTTGTCAGGGTTGGCCACCGCTATGATATCAACACCTACTTTATGGGGGGTTTGATTAAATAGGCAAGCATGACATGAACCTCACATGGGGCTATCATCTTTGACAACCTAGTTTAACATGTTTTCCTCACTCCTAGGCTGTTAGGTATTTTTGGCTATCACAATTGTTGACCTTGCAGTCCATTGCAAGCCTTACAGGTGTATTTGAGTGACAGCCTAATGACCTTCATGTCAGCCTGTCAGGTTTGTCAGATTGTTAAGAGATGGCCGCTGCAGTAGCCATCGCCGTAGCAGCCATCACCGTAGCAGCCATCACTGTAGCAGCCATCGCCGCAGCAGTAACCATCGCCGTAGCAGCCATCACCGTAGCAGCCATCGCCGCAGCAGACTGCCATTGACAACTACCACTCTCACCACCATCACTATCACCATCACCATCACCATTACCATCATAATAATCACCACCATATGCAGCAGCTGCATGCCTCGCACCCATGTATACACATAAAAATTATAGAAGCAGTGGGAATGTAATCTAGAGATGAAAGTAGATCCTAAAAGTGATAAACCCATCATCCCAATTCCAACACTTGCTGCTATATGCTGCAGCAAAGATGGGAAGCTGGTGAAATCTGCAGCTGTGCACTGTAACCGAAAAAATTCTCATCACAGCAACACCCTCTACTACCGAGAGGTTGATGTCAGGTTGTTAAACCTATTAACCTAACCACTGTGCTAGCATTACACACTACTGTAAGCCTGTCAACTCTACCAACCTTCCCAGACTTGTGCTGCTGTCAAATCAGACAGGCTTACATTTTGGTGTTGCTAACAAATTGGTTTTCCACATGTCAGCCTGCAAATTGAAACAGCACCACATCAACCTAATAAAACATGACAGCTTCATTCAAACCCATGTGAGGCTTATGTACTTATTCGAGCCCCCCGTAGTGTAGAGGTCTGCACAGCACTCCTAGACTAATTGTCAGTAAATCAGTAAATAGGTACACTATTCATCAAAGGCGGGAGACCGAACCTTATACAGCAGCTCTATCTAGCGTTATTGTGGTGCTACACAATGAGTTGCATGTGGCCGACAGAACAATACGATTTGGGACTAAAATAGTCTTCGTACCCTGGTTAGTACTAAGTAGAGTCGAATACCTTTCGCTTGCTTAGGGCTAGGTCTTTTGCTAATACTTTACTAAGAGCTTACTGTTATATCGGAGGCGTATAGGCGTTTACAGAAAGCTTTGGGAAGGAAAAATAGAAAAGCGGGTTCTATTGAGCTTCTATTTGCAATAAAACGCACTGAAAGACCCACTAGAACCATACTGATTCGTTCGATCAGTATCATTAATGGCTGGATTGAAACCCCAACCTTGGAGCGTATCTGTCTTTCTCACCCAACCTCAGAAGGCACCACACAGCCTTTTGTTCTCTGACAACACTCTTATCAGAATACAGCCTCCCCCCCCCCGCCGGTACCGTTCTGAGACCCTATTCCCTAGTTTTTTTTAGGCAGCCCAGTGTTTCATTCTAACCAACTGGGTACTGATATACCTATGGACCGGGTATTCCACTGCGATAACTTCATATGACACCCTGCAGCAAGCCTTGGCGAGGATTAACAAATAGCGGAGACTAATCGGGATCAGAAGGGTTTAAGAAGTTGGGGGTCTGAAATCTTTGGGAAGCTATGCCCACTGATTGGAGGGCGAATACGGCTGCGTCTGGTAGTAATTCGGAGCGGCACCACTTTCCGGCCGGTACCTGTGGTAATTCCGTGGGCAAACCGAGACAAAAAGAAGTTATGGGGGAGAGTGCAGGATTTTTGCTGGGCTTTGGCAGCGACTTTGCCGTATGGGTTTTAATTTCGGGGCTTCGGGTTTTGTCAGATTCCGGGGGTCTTTAGAGTTTCAATTTGCACGGAAGCGGCTATAGGGTCTGGTGGGGGTTCTTGTATCTTAAATGCCATGGCCGCTACGCGGCCGAATGCAAAATGATTACAAACAAACAATATACCTATGGACCAAAAACTATTTTTAGCTTTCGACTCGCTCTATAACAAGAACTTTGCCCCTCCATCAGTCGCCTATCTAAATTTCAACCGGGCTCTTTCTTTCCCAACGACCCGACAGACAACCACGGAATTCACTACATGATTCCATGGGTGTACCACCAGCAGCACCTCGAGCCCCAATTCTGGCAATACCCCGACATCAACCTCCTGGTACAGCAACTTTCGAACCCCATGCGCACTTCGTAGTACGACCAGTGTGCCCATTCTACACCTCGAAACAACGTTTTTTACGATCCGCGTCTTAACATCCTTTGTTTCCCCTACTAATCCGGCCAGGAAAACCACCTCGAAGCCGCTCAAATCATGTACCTCTGCAGCATCCGCAAGTTGAAATGTCAAATTTGAAATGCCGAGGTTTTTGGACAGTTGTGAAGAGACGGCGATTGCGTGGGGGTCGCAGTCGATATTGTGAATTCGTGTCGGAGGTGGCATCATGAGATTCGAGAAGCACAGGCTTGTCATTGGCAGAGGCCCCGAGCCAATAAAACATACGGTGCTTATGGCCTCGGGGTGGACAGTTGAGAGTGTCGATATCTCAAGACGGGAAAGGTCAAAATAATTGGAGTAGTAAGGAAATGCACGGAGAGCAGTTGTAGCTGACATCTGTCAGTGGGGTGTCTGATGCTGGTAAAGTGGCGGTAATTTACTTTCTGATTGCGTTTTCCCCGAGAGAATCCGCGTTGCCCAGTGGAATTCAAGCTTGTATTCGCCAGTTGAACATATTGTGCGCAATGAGGAGGCGAGCTTCGATATGCGCTTGTCGTTGAAAATAAGCGCGACACATTGGGCGTCGTAGGGCTGAATGCACAGCTCGACCAGCTCAGAAAAGATGGAGTTGATGGCAGGAGAGGGGTTGAGGTCGGGATGACACAAGAAGGCGTTGTAGATGCGCACAATGGATGACGAGACTCGGGTTGCCGTCGGGCAGATTTGAGGCGGCTGCAATGAATATTCGGTGGTGACAGTAGTTGCGGTACACATATCTTTCGGGAAGAGTTTTGGAAGAGATGTATGTGGCTTTTGGGGAATTTACTGCCTGGTAAGTGTCGTGTGATAGAAATATTACAGCTCAAGAAACAACCATCTCATGTACATGTATAAGGGAGATGCCCCACGCGGGGTTGTCTTGTATTTTTCCATTTTCTCGTCCTTGCAAGTTGATACCGGGTCTTTTTTTCGTCCTGCATTCGGCACGATGCATGAAATCTCAAGCCTGATGCACATCTGTGTACCTTGGTGGTTGGAAACCTGCATACTGAATGTAAGGCACACAAACACACCGTTCCTATAGATACCTACTAATGCTAGACTCGGAATACACTGAACACGGGGAGGGTTTGTACGAGACGGAAGGCGGCAGGTTTTCGGGTTGGCTACTTGTCTGGGACTTTCCTTGCGATGATCAAGGTTGAATCGGCCAATGGGAAATACGGCTTCCACTGGCTGGTCACCGATGGCCCGCAGACAAAGGTAAAAGCAGTGAAAGACGTCTGATTCCATTGTGAACTTAGGAAGAAAAATTCTATGTATAATAGACTGGAGTGTGCGCTAGTGTCTAGGCTCTCACACTCAAAAGGTTAGCGTGGGCTGTTTAACTGAATGAAGTGTAGTAAAAAGAATCCCCTCCTCTTTTCCTCCAGATTTTCACGCCACTTGATGGCTTTAGTGTAACTGATGACTCTGTCTACAAAATTCATAGAACTTCGATTCGTCGTCATAGCATTCCTGTGGGGGTTCATCTCTTCGCTAGAACGGGTAGACAACTGTCTTCCGAAAACATGTGTTGCGGGGGTACAAGCACTGTTTTGTTGTCCAATGAACTATGCTCTATTTTAAAAACTGATCTGAAGCTCTGCACAGCACCTGTATCTAAAGTCGCTATGACGTGATTCCGCCTCCCATGGATCTGTGTTGATTGATGGTCAGGTCCAAGCTAGAGTATTGGGAAGCCAATTAAATCTCATAAATAACACGAATCGATCTTCTGGCGCTCAACATGTAGATACTCTAATCTATTCCAAAGTAGCCGACAGCATCTATGAGGCTAGCCTATGTCCTCGGCGAAGGATCCAGGCGACGCAGCTCACCCCACCGGACTCACGATGGCGGAGCTACCACCTAGGCAAGCGAGCACAAGGATGCCGGCATCGCTTGGATCTTCGAGCTCCTTCTAAACACCAATGAATGTACCGGTCATCTTCGGCAGATAAGGTTGTGTTAAAAATCCGGAAGACAGTAGATGCAATATTCTCCCCCCCACTGGTAATAGTGTCGAATACGCATACACGACCAAATCAGCCTAAACGGTGCGGTTCATTGGCAAATGCTCCACGGTGACTGGTCAACAGGGCAATAACATTAGCTTACCTAACTCTGTAGCTCCTAAGAAGTCCTCAGTATGCGTACTCTGCACTTATTACATACAGTATCATTGAGGTTCCAACGATGCACATAGAATATTCGAATACTCGTACAAGAACTATATGACTTCCTGCGACATAAATAGTACAAGACCACCCACCACTAGCGCTTTCTAACCATTTACTCAATAACTACGGCAACATGATCATCCATATACTTAGAAATATCACCTAAAAGGCAAGCAGCCGCAATGCTAACTGCTCCAAACGCGATACTCACCAAATATACATGCTTGTAGCTCTCCGCAAACGCTAGCTGTCCCGCCTTTACCAGGATCTCGTAGTTGGTCTGGTTTCCAGTAATGCCTGGAAGTAGGTGCAGCTCCTCCAACATAGACTCGCCTGTCAATACGATGGCCGCCCCAATGACCTTCGGGTCCTGGATACCCATCTGGTAGAGTGCTCCTCCAATGTAATGAATTGCGTTTGGCTTGAATTTGTTGATGAATACGTTGTAATACACACAGTATCCGATAGATCCTCCGATAACTCGTATTGCGAGTGTCAGGGCGGCAACTGTGGCAATGAGATCGTCTGGACAGATTATGGTGGTAATAATTGAGGCTGGTACGACGATTCCACCAATCCCAAGACTTGCGAGAATGAGAAGGCCCCATAATGTACCCAAGTTATCAACCTTTGCCACAGCCAGAGAGCCACATCCTTGGTAAGTAAATTAGCAATGTTCCGGGAGCCGAGCTAAGACGTCAATCATACCCGCAGTCATCAGTACGGATGCAACTACCATCAACTCTCGGTTTTTGCCGCGGAAGGCGCTCAACAAACACAGACATAAAACGGCGCCAGCCAGTATTCCAAACCCTACCGGAAGCCCTCTAATGCCGACACCGACTGGGTCTTGTCCGTACACATTGAAGGCTTGTGTTGGCCAAAACATCAAGACAGAAAAGAAGTTAGCTCCGCTGATGAACGTGATAACCAAAGTCAAACCCAGCACGCGGGGTGCTTGTTTGAGTCTCGAAGGAAACATTGGGAACTCTGTGCCATAAGCCTCCCAAAAGTAGAAGGCAATGAGTAATAGTGCTCCGAGTATGAGCGGTGCCAGCACATGGACAGATTTCCAGGGATACTGGATTTGGTCAGCACTAGCACGTTCATTGAACTGTGGATCAACGTACCTGATATCCACCCCACTGCATTCCCGCCATGAAGAGAATCATACCACTAATTGAAAGGAGCCCGCCGACAAAGTCAATCCGTCCGATTATTTGGCTTCGAGTTAGGCCCGAGGAGTTTACCCGCGGTGGCGGAAAGTAGAAGATTAAGGTGGTTAGGAATCCGAATGCGGCCCACACACCAGAAAGCAGACCGCAGTATCTCCTTTTTTCACAATCAGCTACGTCCGGAGAACCGACGGCACAAACAGGACGATCTGTACTACCATCCGTGATTGTGTGCAATCAATTGTGCCCAGAGAACTGATGGCGCGAAGGGAACAATCGTAAAAACCACTGCAAGAGTGAGTTTCCAATTTCAAGGGAAATTCTGAATCCGAGCTTACAAATTGCGACATAGGTTCCTCGTTTGCGTGCGGGGGCTAGTTCTGAAGTCACAGCTAAGGCAGTAAGTTCGCAAATGCCCGCGCCAATTCCTAAAGATTGTCAATATCGTCTGTAAATTTTTCTTAAACCTTCGTCTCGTCCTCATTTTGCACATACCCGAAAAGGTCATGCCACCTTGAGCTTAGTTAATAATTTGTTTACCATTATTATGGGAGACTTACAGATAAAGATGTTCATTGTATCAGCCGTACTGGCAACAACCATTCCCAACATCAAAAACCCCGCACCAATCTACGCTCATCAGCCCAATTCAGTGATATTTTGGAAAGTGCCCACCAAGCTGACGTAGCGGCGCCCAACTAAATCGGACAGACTGCCGACAAATGGACAAACCGCTGCCAGAGCAAGCAGGTTTGCAAGTACAAACCAAATCCACCGGTCTGCACCGCCAATGTCCCGCTGCAAAACCGTAAGTCTTGCGCTAGCGTTTGAATTGGAGACGTACGTAGATATACGGCGGAATTCCACCTGGAGGGGAACGTTGGCAAATGCACATCAACTCAATTGCGCTGTGCGTTCACGTACCAAAGAGATACACCGGAATCTGGGAACCTGTCCATAGAAATGCCATTGACACAAAAGACATGAAGCGGCGAAACGTCATCTAGGCACTTAGCACTCGTCGCATCATGAAGGACGGGTTACACATACAGTGGGCTCCGTTGTGTCACCATCGCTCCGGGATCTATCATGAGTAACATCAACTTCAACCTTTTCTATGTCTTCGGACGAGGAGACGTCTTTCCGTGTTTCTGTGATGTCCTTTGCTGAAGCCATGATGGTTGGAGAATTAGAAGGCAAGGCGACCGTGGGAGATGTACTGTGCAAGTATATCTCTGGAGCTGGGACCGTTACACAGTAACGTTCATAGGACTTGTCAATTTAAAGAAAGTGGGGAACCTGGGACATTCAATATCAGCACCTGTAGTGGCAACCCCATATCCTTACCCGGAAGCACAGTATGCATATGGAAGCTCGTTGGACGGAACTCTAAGTTGAAGAATTGTACCGTGCTAATTACTTAGGTATGGAAGGCGTAATTGGAAATGTTAGAGGCTCGATTCATAGAAATTTCTATAGGAATAAGTTAACCATTTCCGATTTTTCCTGCCATTCCCGATCATGCACATGCCCGCCTATCGGGCGACACAAATTCCTTGCCCTATATATCCCTGGGAAGAGCTGTCACTGGTTGTACACCTCAGTTTCAGAGCTGTCGCAAAACCATACCCATCATGCTCAACGCCCATAGATGACCAAGTTACCCAGCGGCGAATGATTTCACCTTAAAGTGGGATTTTAGTCGGTTATCAACACAGTTGCAGCAGGGGAAAAGAACAATAAGGCTTTCTCCACTCAACGCTGCAATTGATGTACTCCTTCCTCAGCCCGATTGGATCTTTGTGAGAGTAGAACGCCACACAAAATGATATTTCGGCTTTTAAATTTTAAGAAGGTGAGAGAAGGGAGTTGGCCGGCACTTCAAATTTGCAAACCAACCAACAGGATTTCCTCAATTAATGAAACTGATGGTGGCAAAAGCGGAGAGAACGGAGGTGGAGAAGGAAGCGGCTAGCTCTGCCCGGAAAGCATTGGTTCCAAGGTTGAATGCAGAGTGTTTTAATTTTCCAGATCCTCGCAGAAACTGGGTAAAGAAGGATATACCTCATAACCGCAGGCGCCCAAATTACCCATATGATTAATAATTACAAACAACAACAGAAACCGAGGGACCAGTAGAAGCTTAAGCGATGCAAATGGCTAGATGCTTATGGTTACAAATGAAGAACTTGAGGCCATAAATTTCCCTGGTCACGAAGAATGCCGCCCTTTGGTTCGGCAGGGTTATATAGCTGTGTGGCGATCGTAGATCCAAAGCTTCATGCCGAGGTTGTTATTGGGGAGTAACCCCTCGCGGAGATTCATGGTGTCCAACGTTGAAGATTGGAAGCTTCCGCCACCCTGCAAGACGGGTTTCTATAGTTTGTTTGAGAAATTGCCTTATCCAGCTCTTGATTCGACAGATATACCTCGCGGAGGCTCTTTGTACCTCTGCGGATGCGGGCCTTCAGTGCCTTAGCCTTGTTCCACACATGTTGGGGGAATCCTGTGGTATTTTAATCATAGTTTGCTAACGATTGTGCGGAGGGAGTGTGGTACTACGTCGCTCTTCTGCCTACGGTGCTGAATGAGTTAGACGCTTATGCTCGCGAGTTGTTTATGTACCGTATAACCTTGGATTTAACTGTACAAGGGTACAAGGGTAAGTCGGGCGCGGTGATACAGGGCAAAAGAGCGCCCGACTTTTTTCCCCCATACAACGAGAAATGCCAAGATCCTCATCATTCACTACACAGCAAATATTTTTCTAAGAAAACCTCATAGAAGCATCTCAGGTGGCTTACTATCACTGCCTTCACTTTCAGAATCTCTCTCAATTGTTGTTGTGGAGGTGTAGAATTTCCGCATTTTATGGGGCGCGCCCGACTTTTGGTATCTTCCTAGTACAATACATGTACAGCTCACCGTTGAACCGACCAGACGGATTGTTGGAAGTCTTGCTATGCATAATAAGGTTTAAACCTTCCAATGAACAAAAAACTAACGCCTAGCTGAGCTGTAAATTCCAGCAGCTAAAAAGCTCGGTACCTACCTAAGGTGCTATAAACACCAAGGTTCGAAACCTGTAGTGCTCATCCTTTTTTCTATTTTATGCGCAATCTTTTTGATCAGTAAAAGGGGGTTTATCAGAGTTAGGGTCTGTCGGAGATCCCAGCGCCTGGCCAGTACGAGGGATATAAAGTATGGACAGTCCCTGCTCTGATACGGAAACAAAGAGGATCGAACTCTTGACCTTCTCGCTTGAAAGCGATACGCGCTGCCATTGCGCCATGTCTCCTGAAACAAATTACAATAAGGAATTGCGAGCAGGAGGTATATCAGATGGTGGAGTTTGCGAAAGTCACCAGTTAAGCTATGCTTGGCTAATGCTCTAAAGCCATATCTTCGGAAGCGGTAGATCCACGCACTCGTAGCTTGGAGTAGCTGTAAACCTTCTGGCCTTCGCGAACCAAGGCCGGCTATTTTCTGGCGGCATCTCATCGCCATTAGTGCGACTGCGCATAGCCTAATGCTCGCGTACCTTACAGTGGATGTCCTTTGGTACTTGTGGTGCACGCTGAGGATGAGCCTTCTCGCGTCAGTTCTCGGGGTCGAGTTCTTTCGTAACCGACTCTTGGGTATGTAACGCTTCGAACAGACAATGAGAACTTTGATCTGGCTAGACTCGCCTGGGGCTGTGGAGTTGACTATGGAACTCGGCCGTTGCTATGCAAATACCTGAGTGGGCCCACCCTTGGCCAATCCCCGGAACAGGAAACTCGCTCGCCATCATGCACACCCTCACCTCCCTCCCCGTCGAAATCCTCACCAAAGTCTTCCAAGAACTCCACGGCTTTGCCTCTGCCGTCTCCCTCGCCAGCACCTCCCAGCACCTCTACGCCATCTTCAAAGACAACAAACGGCGAATCTGGCCGAGCGTCCTTCGCAACGACCCCCTCGTCAATGGATCCACCCGTAGCTTCTACCCCACCGCTCTCGCTCTCCATCGCGCGCAGCACTCCGATGCCGAAGCCGACTCCATGGACACTGTAGCGGCGATAGTTCACACCGCGCGTATCATCTCCCGCACCTCCTCCGCAATCCTCACCGCCATCCACCCCACCGAGCGACTCGGGTACGATGCCGGCGATCGCGCCACCCTGAAGCGCTACGGCAACGACTTCCTTCGCAGCGCGCTCTACGACTCCTGGCTTCTACTCGCGCGCGGGGAGGAGCTAAAACAGATATTCCGGAAGGGCATACCGCAGCCGCTGCATCTGCCGAGTAACAGGCTGGTGACACAAGCGTTTTGTGTATACCTCTCCGAGCCACGTTGGCGGCAGTATGGGTTTCCGGATGTGGAGGGGATCCTGCCCCGGGAGGAAAGAGGTCAGGGACGACATGTGCCCATGCCTCTCTTTCTTGGGTTTTCGGTGGGGACGCCGGAAGAGCAGCTACGTGACGCGTTGCTTCTGGCGAGTAACATGCGGGATAGGGTGTTGAAGGAGGCAGAGGAGCGAGCGAATCAGGTGGAAGAGCCGATCGCGCCAGAGTGTAGGGAGATGGAGAACAAGACTACTGTTGAGGAGCTACGGAGGAGGGTCACGGATCTGGAGGCGTCGGAGAAGGCGATGAGGGAGGAAATTAGGGATATGAAGCGGATGTGGAAAGATAAGTTTGGAGTACAGCAAACAGAGGGATGAGGGGAGGAGATTGACCACACAGAAATTGCTGACAGGCTTGACTAGCATTATTAATCTAATTCAGTAGCATATAATGAGACTCTTAATACCTAGTTCCTTCTAGAGTAGCCAAAGTGGTTATCTCCCCGCAATAATGGTTTTCTTGGCTCTCCACGCTGAAAACCTGTCGTTTCCAAGATAGCAATTGACTCGGAACCTCTAAAGATATCAGGATCAGGAACAAATACAGCTTCAAAGTCTATGGATGCTGGACATCAAGTGTCACCTCTTTGCAAGGACGACCCACTCTTCCACAACCGCAGGCATAAAAGTAGCCAATCGATATTCATGTTGCGGCATTTTTCATTGACCTAGCATAGATAGATAGATCCCATGGTCCAAGTATACGTAGACTCAGTACAATTTCCACTTTCTTAAATCCAGATATAAGACGACCGCGATTCACAACTATCAAGGGCTATTTTTCTTCGTTTAATGCCTCCTTGAGCTCCTATAGTGGTCTAAGACTCTGGAAAAAGCCTGACTACCCATGTATGTGGCTGGTCCTGTAGGCGAGTGGTGAATTTCGCATTTCCCATATTCTACTTGCTAAACTCAGTCCCATCAGAGTGCTCTTCTTCTACTCGGCAAGGAATCCATTCGGAATTAGGTCTAGACTGGAGGATATACGACTCGAGTGCCTCTCTCGAGTTCGTCTCGAGCCTTTGGTCGACGATCCACGGCCCAGGCTACAAAGTTGCTGGCAGACGACAGCTCATCTCCCATTGTTCATCACTCATGAAATCTCCATAGTAACGTTTAAGACTATAGATTCAATAGGTAACAATCTTTTTACTTATCTGGCTGAGTATGGTGCTAGAAACTTCAGATGCCGGCTGAAACCTGTAATACTCAAAAGGTGCTATAAACACCAGGCCTCGGGCTTGAGATTCGAAACCTGTGGCTATCGCTCTTACTCTTCTTTTTAAGTAGATTTGGTCTATACAGTGTGAAATGGGTCGCACCGAGGGTTGAAAAGAAAATGTCAAGAGCGCTGCTAGTAAGAACTTTATCTTCGTCCGATGAGGCCAAGCCACGCCTTAAACGACAAAGCCGCCTCCAACATTCGACCTCGACCTCACTTCCTCCAACACTCAACAACTACCGATCCACAAACTCCACACGCGCGATGTCAACAACCACCGAGCTCCCCGCAACATTTATCCTTTCCCGCCGACGCAAAGTGCAACAATTCCGCCGCCGACGCTCCGACTCCCCTCCGTCATCCCCCCAATCTACACCCACCACCGACACCCCCGAACCAGCCGCTACAACCATCCTCCGCCCGCGCCGTCCACAACGCCGCTTCGGCCTCGAAGTCTCCACACCGAAACCTACCGCCTCCTCCTCCACCGCCTCCCCCACAACCATCTCCACAACCGCCGAAGAGCGCGCTGCAGCCGCAGAAGCAGAAGCCCTCGCCGTCGTAAACCGTTTCACCCACCAAACCGGGCAGATCGCAGACGTCGATAAACATATGATGGCATACGTGGAATCCGAGATGTCGAAGCGCCGCGGGGAAGTGCCGTGTACTACTTCCTCCTCTCCCCCCACCACTGCGTCTGCGCTAGAAGCTTCCACAGAGGGAAAAAGCTCCTACTGGGCGCCTACACGCCCCGAAGCTCGCGGAGCTACCCTCGGAAAGCTCCATGAAGTCGATTTGGGGGAGGAGGCGAAACAACGGAATATTGTGCTTACTGCGCAGGCGCTGTCGGGCAATATTGAGCCACAGGCGGCGGCGGCAGATGATAAGCACAGGCGTAACCGACGACGCAGAAATAGCCAAGATATTGAGCGTGATCGGCTCGTGGAGGAGGTGCTGAAGGAGACCAGGCTGGATCTGTACCCTGAGGATGTCGATATGGAGGAGGATATGGATGAGCAAGGTGCTGCGGATGACAAGATTGCGGAGAAGTTTAGGAAGGAGTTTTTAGATGCTATCTTGTCGAAGAGGCGGAGGAGGGGCGCAGATCCGAAGGTGAAGGCGAGTAAGAAGGAAGATAAGAAGCGTCCCAAGGGACCGAAGCTGGGTGGTAGTCGGATGGCGAGAGCGCAGATGAGGGAGCAGCAGGGTGCAACGACGGGAGCGGGAGTTAGGAAGTAGGATGTGGAAATGGATTAAATGGAATTGCTATTGCCGGTATCATGGCTTGGGGTTTGGTGTTTCTTTGGATGAGATTGTGTTTTTTTTTTGATTGGGAATGTTGATAGAGTAAAGATGCGCTTCGTTTCACAGAACATCACTCGGGAATTGCTTTACCCTACTTTATTGAGCTTACCCTAGATTTTTTGACAGCTTACTGTAGCCTAGGGCATTAAATTGTGTAAGCTCATGAAATTGCGCCTGTACTGTATACTCCTCGACCACTGTTCTAATCAGATGTTCCGCTCACTGCCCAAATCCTTTCCAATGACTGAAGATTTCTCATTGAGTCCTTATTACAAGAAAGTCAGCATGCAAGTTTGTGAAAGCTACACGCTTGGTGATGCTCGGAAGAGGAATTTGAAGGAAGACTTCAAAGAGTTTTGGATAGGCTTGAGGTTGGAACTCAAAGGAAGAACTCGAAGAAGCTTGAAGAGAGGTTGCGTTTGAATTCCTCGAACGTGAGTGGCTTTCTAACGGATCAAGATCTTTGAAGTGCGGTTCTAGAGAGTATGAAGTCCCGATGGCGACTGTGGCCAGCGTTGCAGAGGAGGCAGAAGAACTTCTTAATGATCAAGGCGATTGAACCAGTAAAGTAGAACTTCAGCTTTTCGGCCTGTTTCTCAGTGGAAGCTGACTGACCGACGGTGCCGGGGAAGATCTACAGTGCCAGGGAGTCTTTTGAGTCTTTCAAAAAGAAACTCGAAGGAGCTTAAAGGAGGATCGCATACAAAGAAGCCTAGAAAGGCTCGAAGGAGGAGCTAGAAGGAGTTCATCTCTAGAAAATACCCTCAGCAGTTTGGAAGCTCAAGTCTGAGAATCGTGACCAGTTAGCCACCAACCAGGACTGGTAACCATACTATTGATTTCCCGAATGCTCTCGTCGGAATCTTTGACTCGAAGAAGGAACTCGGACAGACGAGACGAGAACCCGTACGTATAAACCCGCAAATATCCACAAGTTCAAACACGCAAGCCACGGAAGCGTCGTCAACATCGCCCATCCGGCCGACTACCGCTAGAAAATGCTATAAACCCCCGCCTAGTAATAACGTCACCGCACCCAACACCATCATTAAACATGAAGAACATACGGCACAAGCGATCCGCATCCACAGATACGTCCCTACTCATTTCTCACTCCTCCTCGCCCTCAATTGTATGAGGAAGCTTGAAGAAACTTCAAAGTGGAGCTCGGGAGAGCTCGAGGAATGGAGGTCGTGATATTTGGACTTATCGGGGTTTATTCCGAGAAAACATTTCATCTCCTTCTTCACATTCAGGAAGGTCTTCATCTTCATACTGTATTCAATAAAGGTAGAGTTAACAGATGATGATGATGATACAAACTCGCCTTGGTAGCAGAACTGGCGAGGCACAGAGTTTGTTCGGGAGTTTTGGCGATCGGTGTAAAAGGTCGCGTTTGTTGAGTTGAACATAGGAAGCCCAATGTACTTTAATATAGTTGTGTTTTCCTTCCGACTTTTGCATTTAAGTCTCATTTTCGTCGCATGCTCTACGCTTTTGTGCACACGTTTTGCGTTGCCGACTTCTTTGACGTTTAAGTAGTAGTTAGCTCTCGAATTCTTTTGGATGTATTTGCGGTAGAAAGGCGTTAAATCAAGGCGAAGAACTGCCGCAAAGGAGTAGCAGTAAGTGCTATACCGAGACGGAAAGTTGGAAGACATTGTGACGTTCCTGGGAGCAGCTTAGAATTGCGAAGTTTATAGCGAGAAGTTGAGGCTGACATACCTTCCGCTACTGAAATTCTTTCTCTAACTTTAATCTCAGTATCAACAGCTACTCCTAATTCAAAAGCAACTTAGAATTGTTAGGGATGTAGATGGTAAACTGGAAGTCGACATGCCTTCTGCTGCTGGCATCTTCTCGCCATCTGGGATTACGGTATCAACGGATATTTCTGAGGACCATATAGAACCCCCGATGCAGTAGACGATGAATTGGTGTCCTGACTTACCTTCTACAGGTATGACCTCCTCATCTCCAATCTTGGTGCCAGCGACTGCTCCTGGTTCGAAAGCAACTTGGAACTACTGGGTATGTAGATGGTAAACTGGAGTCGACATGCCTGTGCTGCTGACATCCTTTCGCTATCTCGGATCTCATACCAACGAATGCTCCAATGAACAAGTCAGGATCTCTAAAGCTGTAGATTGTAAGTTTGAGTCTTGACACACCTTCTGCTGTCATCAAGAGAAGTGTTATAAGTGTCGATCGACCTCTCCTTGTTTTCGGCGGCATCTGTTAAAATAATGCTTCGGTGATAGACAAAAAGTTCAGTTATATGTGTCGTTATCGTAAAGATGGAGTAAGAGTTCTGTTGAAGCCACCACGATCAGTTTAACCTTGAAGGCGCTCCTACTCATGGCGGGCGAGCAACTTCTTCGGCAATCAGCGATAATGCTAGGCGTCGGACCGAACAAGCGGAACGCCTCGTCTCTCTCTCCGATAATGGCGACCTCTTTTCTTGATGCACACGGGGCCTTTCTGGGACGCAAAAGAAGATCCTTGACTCCGATTCTATTCTAATGCGAGGTCTTTGGATGCCTTGACACATCGTCAGTGGCGGCGGCGCGTCCATGTAGCTTTACACTGCTACAGAATGCATTAAGTGCATACACAGACTGACTATGCTAAACACCGAGTTGAGCGCCGGCTTTGAATTTTCTCTAGCAATGGATTTCCGTACCTATAGTTATGGATTGCCATACCAGTAGTAGTTAAGGTATCTGCTACTGGGCACAAAGGGCTGATAAGAACTGTCAATTGTATGAAGATTGCATTATAGTTGAGGTCGATGCGCGCTCGGGTGAGCTGTATTGTTAGTACGCGAGGGGGTTCATGTTGCATAATTGTGTCGCAGAAGATTCTGTCGGCTTGCTAGTATCGGATATGTTTACGTATCGCTCGGGTGAGCTGTTAGTACTTGCGGGAGTGTGGGTTCAAGTGTCATGGTTGGGTCGCAGAAGAATCGAGAACCGTTAGATTGCAACGCAAGCGGATGATTGAAGTATAGCTCTCAAAAAAAGACAAGAGTGTCAAGAGTGACATTACATGATCCTTAGTAGTATAGTGGCCAGAGTTATATCTACGCTCACAGCGCCGGTGCAGCCCCGGAGATCATGGGTATGAAGCTTTGCTTGATATCACGAGTCGGCGGCGCATAATAAGCCCCCACACACGACACGCCCCGAGTGATACGGCATGCGCTGGATTATTCACTCCGCTTTGTCGTCTTGCATATATCCACCATTCGGGCCCCTGTTTTTATCTAATTCTTGGGGTCTTTGTTTCTGCGTTTCTCCGTTGACCTTTGGATTAAACGGATAGAATTGTTGTCTCCAAGTGCCATTGCTGCTGCTCAAAGGATAGCGTATTTTCTATCGCTAGCATATGTATACGCAGCCTATTTGGTCTTACCTTGAGCTTCTCGACAAACCTCTAGCTCTAACCAGCGGCGAGAGTCATTGATACAGTTTCCTTCTTTCCTGACGTGACTTGAGACTGGTGCACCAGCGAACGACAGCAGCGGAAGCAGCAGCAGAAGTAGAACTAGAGTACAGAAACATCTGTGTTCAGCAATACTCTTCGCCTCGCGTGAGAAGCGGTAAGCCTCACAACGACCATCAGATCCATCAACAATTCCGTACAGCTATCTCCCTATCGATACGATATTCTCTTCTATATCCTCGTAGCCGCATCGTACTCCGTGAGACAATACACACCGGATAGTAGTTACATAAGAATATGCCAAACAAACTTTGGTGTTGCTGCTGTTGCTCTCCTTTTATCTGCTTCATTCTATTTGCTGTTGACGTGTTCAAGTTTTTTCTTTCCATTTCTTTCCATTTCTTTCCACCCTCTTTTTCAGGCTTGCATTTGAACGTACGTTCCGGAGAGCTCAAAAAGCTCGAAGGAGCTCGAAGAAGGAGCGTGAAGGAAGTGCTTGGAGGAAAAGTTCGAAGGAGAAGACCGAAGCAGGAGATCGGCAGAACTCCAAGGATAATCTCGATAGAAGAGCTCGAAGGGAAAGTTCGACTGGAGAGCTCAAAGGGAGAGCTCAGAGGTAGAATTCAAAAGAGAAGATCGAAGCCGGAACGCGTGTTATTTTGAGAAAAACATTCTTCACATACAGGAGGTTCTTCAATCTTCGTACTATATTCAGCTAAGTCAGCCTGATGTTTATGTTGGATTTCTAGGAAGTGACAAACTTCAGATCGTTCAACCCACGGCCTAGCAATCGTCGGACCCGGACCGCTAGACTCCAATACCGTTTCAATTCTTCCACCCATTCTAAATCGCAGTAACACAGTTTGAAAAGGCAAAGTCTGCAGACGATGCTTAATATCAGAACGAGGAAGATAAAGAGTATGTCCAACATTTGACTGATCATCCGTGAAGAACGCCACGTCTGCCGAGTTCAAACATAGGAATACCCAACGGATTTTATGATGTTTGAATTTTCTCTCTGCTTGTTGAAGACATCCGCAAGCTTTTGTTTTTTCGGGCTCTGCGTTGTCGTCTGTTCGTCTGGTTTTTTCAACCTCTTTGGCGTTTCTTAGGTAGTGGCTTTTAAACTCTTTCTTTATAACTAGGCAGACGCTCTCGGCTGTTTGGAAGCTTAACTTTGTATAATAGATGCTAGTTGGCCAAGAGCCGGGACTGGTAGTCATTCCATCAAGTTCAAGAATGCTTTTATCAGGGTCTTCAATACATATCATTCCATTGTAGTCAGATGCTTTGATCAGTGTTCCTAAGCGGCTAGACCCGGCCAGCTTGCATGAAGCTAGGCCTGATCATTACTAGTGCAGGCCTGCAAATTGAAGCCGGCCAGCTAGGCTGCTGACCGCCAAGTTTTATGCAAGCCTTGAAGATATATGCAGGCTTCTACAGGCCTCAAAGATATACGTATGTCAACCGCTATATATCTGTAGGCCGGCCCAGGCTTCTATAGGCTTCGAAGATATATGCAGGCTTCAAAGATATGTAGGCCGGCCGGACCGCTCAGGAACACCGTTCTTGATAGCAATCTTCTGAATGCATTTGCGGTATAGAAATGTGGGTCCGAAAATAAATCTTTCAAGGCACACAGAGGCTAGTTGTATAGTGGAAGCAGAAAGCAGCATCTTAGAACAACTTAAAAATTTCTGGGGCTGTAGATGATAGCTGGAGGCTCGATATAGCTTCTGCTGGCATCTCTCTAGACAGAATCTCAGTACCAACCACTGCTGATTGGAAAGCAATTTAGAATTTCTAAAGCTGTGGACGGTAAGTAGGCTTGACATACATCCTGCTGGCTTCGTCTCTTCACCGTCGATCTCGGTGTCAGCGGCTACTCCTGAAAGCAATTTAGTACCTTTTACTGTCGACATCGTTTCGCCGTGTTTTTTGAAGGTGTGGTGTCAGTGGTTGGATTTAGTGGGGGTTTTCGAATTAAAGGGCTTGTAAAGCTGTCACTAGCTTGTTTTGAATGGACTCGCTCCAAGGCATAACACAAGTCTACCACTACTACCACCGCCATTACTGTTACCACCAACAGCTCTTCTCAACATACTTAACCACTGCTACTACCACCCTACTGGCCGCTCGGGACAGGACAAGCACCTTACTTCTTAAGACGTCATACAACACTTACCCTCGTATCCCAGCGGCAAAAACCTTGAAGCTCCGCTTATTTTCCACACTAACCTTCAATCTTTGCCAAGCGACGAAAGTCGGAGCGTATGCGTTCACCCGTACTATTCCTTCCAAGAACACTCCTTCATCCTCCTACCCAAACCCAATCAGCCTAACCGAGTCGAGTAAACGTCGTCGATATTAGCGGCCCTGGTGGATGATGTTAGTTGGACCCCCAATGAATGTGAACTGTATGCTAACGGCTGTGACAGCTCAGAGCACGTCACTTCAAAGCCGAAAGCCCATAATTAACCCTACATGATTCTCAGTAGTACTCGTCGGATTCTCAAGTCTCTGGCCACGTCATGATATGCGCTCTGGGCAGCACATCAAAAGTTTGATGATTGTCCAACAAGGCAAAATATCAAAGTCATATAATCATTAATAGGGATGCTAGGAGACTTGAAAATCCGACGAGTACTTATAGTCACCCGTCGGGACAGGAATCATGAGTGTAAAGGCTTTATTTGATATCACAAGTTAGCGAATGGTCTTATCACCACGGAACAAGTCCCGACTCGACGTCGCTCCCAAGTGATACGGCATACGGATGATTGTTTCTCTGAGCTCCAAAGAATAGAGGCAGCAGAGCAGCAGCAGAAATAGGACTACAGAAATTCCTGTGAGCAATATTCCCCACCATGCGGTGAGAAGTGGTAAGTTCCACAAACGAGCATCGGATCCATTAACAGTTCTGTGCGGCAATCTCTCTGTTAAGACACCATGCTTCTATACCGTCATGGTCGTAATTGCTCTCTGCGAGACAGTACGCACACATATCCCTAATTCTCTTGGTATTCCCCTATGTAAATTTATTATGAATCATATTCTAAGCTACTCAACGAAGCATCCCCCACCCTTTGGAAAAGGTTCATGAGCTCTATGCCGTGTTCTAGTGATATTATTTTGACATTCTTTTCTCTGTTCCTCAAAAACATCAAAAACAAGCGTGGCTAGGGTATTTGTGGGGACGGGTTTGAGTGCGGTCATCACGTGGGTTGGTTTAGGGTTGAGCGCGGCGGAGCCGCATGCACTTTAGTTCTTGTGTACGTGTCAATTAGACTTAGCGAGAGTCAGTGAGTTTAGGTCAATAGAGAGATTCAGGACACAAGACACAGGACAGCGTACAACAGGTTATGAGCCCGGGCACTTCGCTGATTTGATGAACTCGACTCGGATTTAGATTTTGAATTGCGCCATCATCAACACGGTCTTGGAGGAGTACAGACAGACTCGACACGTGTACGGACGACAAGATGGCAGAATCAACAGCGATCACGACTAAGAAGTGTGATGGTACAGACTACAAGAGCTGGAGGTTGGAAATTGAAATACTCTTGGAGCGGAAGCAGGTTCTCGGCATTGTCGATGGTACAGAGGAAGCACCAGACGCAACGGACGCACAAGAGTTTAAAGCATGGAAGAAGCAGCATGGAATCGCATGGTCGACTGTTTTCCTCGCGATGGAGAGGTCATTGCAGCAGCAGTATGGCGTTCAGAAAGATGCAAAGGGGCTGTGGGATCAGCTGAAGGATGAGTACAAGTTAAAGTTGAAACTGAACGTTTGGGCTCTGCGAGACGAAATGTCAGCTGTGAAGTTGAGGGATTGCGAGAATGTGCAGGAATACGCATCGAAGATCCAGGGGTATGTGAACGACTTCAACCTCTGCGCCGACAGTTTGACTGGTAGCGGCACGATGCCAAAGAGTGAGCCCAGCAACTACCTGATGCAGGGTATACCTAAGGATGCTAATTGGAGGTTTTTCACCCAGTTGATGTACGATAAGATCAATACACTGGCCGACAAACCGGTGGAGGTTAGTATGAAGATGCAAGCCCACGAAGCACGCCAACAGCAAGAAGTCGACTTGGAAAGCATCGAATTGTTGGCACAGGCTAACACACGGACGAAGAGTGAGAAGCGGAATTCAAAGTCCTGGAAGTCGCATGATGGTGGTAGTGGGAGTGACGGTAACAGTTCGGAGAGTGAGAAGCATCGCTGCAGGCATACACAGGAGTGCTACAGATGCCATAAGGTGGGGCACACGGCACAGTATTGTCCAAGCACTGCACCGGTAGAGAGCACAGCACCGACAGCAACAGCCGCAGCGACAACGACGACATCAATTGAGAACTATTGGATGACAGTCACTGGCAGATCCGCGGGGAAGGAGGGTTGGTACACGGATTGTGCCATAACTTCTCACGTTTGCGGAGATTAGCGAAAGTTCGAACGGTACACAGAGTATACCAAATGAGATGTGGGGGTGATTCGCAACTTTGCGGGAAGGGTAGCAGGCAAGGCCATCGGGCATGGAGATGTTCAATTGAGGCTTCAACTGCCTGGAGGCCGCCACTGCATACATGAAGTAGTTGTGAGAAATGTCTTGCATGTGGAAGGAGCAAAAAACTCGCTCTCCCAATCGCGGCTTATGGATCAGGGGTTGCAGATTGTGCCTGTCAACGGCTATGGGATCAAAATATACGACAAAGCGCCAGCTGAGAGTACTGGTCGAGGTTGAGAAAGTCTTGTAGGCATGGCACACCAGATTGGAGGGTTATTCCGACTAGATTTGAAGTGGCTGGATGTGAAGGTTGTAGGAAAGAGATATCGAGTAAGAGGATGATAGTTTCGGAAAAGTTTCGGAGGAGTTTCGGAGGAGTTTCGGAGGAGTTTCGGAGGAGTTTCGGAGGAGTTTCGGAGGAGTTGCGGAGGAGTTTCGGAGGAGTTTCGGAGGAGTTTCGGAGGAGTTTCGTAGGAGTTTCGGAGGAGTTTCGGAGGAGTTTCGGAGGAGTTTCGGAGGAGTTTCGGAGGAGTTTCAGAGCAGTTTCAGAGGAGTTTCAGAGGAGTTTCGGAGGAGTTTCAGAGGAGTTTCAGTAGAGTTTCAGAGGAGTTTCGGAGCAGTTTCTGAGGAGTTTCAGAGCAGTTTCAGAGGAGTTTCAGAGCAGTTTCAGAGGAGTTTCAGAGGAGTTTCAGGGGAGCTGCAGACATGGTTGGTCATTTGGGAGGAGCTTCAGGCAAGCTCTATCTTTGCTTTCTTTGTGGATTAGTCTTACGGTCGTGATACGGCCCTGGAGGAGTGTGAGGACGGCTTTGAGTGCGGTCAGTACGTTGGTTGGTTCAGGGTTGAGCGCGGCAGAGCCGCATGCACTATAGTTCTTGTGTAGATGTCAATTAGACTTAGCGAAAGTAAGTGAGTTTAGGTCAATAGAGAGATTCAGGATACAGGACACCGGACACCGTACATTAGTATTGCATATACAAGTCAGCTGGAGATGAGTCTCATATGACTGGAGACGGAGATGTCTTGTATGGCCGGAGATGACTGTTAAACTCTGATACGGGCTGATGGCATTCAGCCGTACTTGCACTTTCATATATACTGGCCTTGCGGCCCTCTTAGATAGAATACAATCAAGCTTCTCTATCATCACTATTTTAACAGGTAATGAGCCCGGTGCCCGCTACAATTTTTACTATGAATATTCTATTTATATCTTACGATTAAGAGCTTCAATGACCCTAACTAACTCAGAACCATTTGTAATCATTAGCCAAAACACCATCACCATCGATCACCCTCCATCGCCACTTTGTAACCGCCTCCACCCTGAACAAGTTAAATGAATCCTTGAAGGTGTGTCATGGCAATGGGCCCAAACTGACTGCGGAAAACTACCCTGTCTGGAAGCAAAAGATTTGCCAAGTGCTTATTGCTAAGAAAGCCTATAATATCATCACGAGTGCCGAACTGTTTCCTCATGGCAATGGTGTTGCACTACACAGTCTGCAAGAATACTAGCATGGCCAAGCTAACACGGCGATGGCATTCATACACTGTGGATCCTGCAATGAAATCCTTTCACTCATGGACAATATTGACAAACCAGTGGAGATGTGGGTAACCCTCAGCGACCGGTTCGATAGTACTGTAATACAACTTAGTTTTACTCAAGTCCTACAGACATTCACAGCCACTCGACCATTGCTAGACTAACTGGTCACCCAGTCCTTCACCAAACAAATCACCTTCCACAAGAAGCTAATCAGCAGCACCAAAAATATCACCAATGACACCATGAAGATACATATCTTCACTACCCTATCTAATCAAAATGAAACAAGCATACAAATCCTTCAACAGTGGATCTGTGCCCCTTCAATCCAGCAGTATATGGATGTGATGTGCGAACATGCCAAGCAAATGACCTTAGTCAAAGAAATCAGGGATGCATTCACCAGAACAACTCGATGCTACCACAGCAACAATTGTGGCCGTGATGGGCCATATGGCAGATGATGTGGCGGATGAGGAAATAGCCGCCACCAGTACAACTGCACATACTGTAAAATCGATAATCACACCACCAAAGGGTGCGGACAGAGCAAGCGCACTGAAAACAACACAAACAACAGGGATATAAATACCACCAAGAATGAAAAGTAAACATGCTACAACAGTTATCTACCATGACATTTCTATGCCGACTGCGTTCACATCAAATGTAACTGGGATGCATGTAACAAAGTCAATAGAGGCATAGTGTCCCCAGCGCTTGATACTGCGGGAGATTGTAATTTGATCTGACTAGACGACAATGCAAGGGCATTCGCTGCAGTCACCACTCCAGCAGCATGGGTCCTTAATTCCAAAGCATCTCACCATCTGTGCAATGACTGCACAAGATTGAACACAATAAAGAAACGTTGACAGCCAATATTCATTGAGCTTGAAGATGATAACAAAGTTACAGTAAGCAACCATTGACTTGTTAACGTCTCACAGGAGTAAATAGTCAATCCTCGCTGCACATCTATGTTCCAGCTCTCCATTCTCTCCATCAATCAATTGGACACAGCACGGTACACATCATCATTTCGATGTGGCAAGTGCTCCATATCACTTCCATCAATCAACATCACCAGCAATCACATGAATGACCTCTATATCATATCTCACACAACCGCACTCACTTCGACAGTCCCAAGCATGTCTACAAAGTCCACTTCAAGAAGGAGACCGAAGAAGAGAAAACAATCAACATTGAGTGCACAAACCACTGTACCATCAATCGTGCACTTCACTGAGTATACTTCAAGCCCATGTCTCACTGCCTCTCCAAGTGCATTCAGCACCGTACCTCAATGTCCATTTACCACTGAATTTCCAAAACCTGCTCGGAAGCCTGTTACCATCTCAGAATCAAAACCGTAACAACACCATCTAGCCCTCATTCATCCTACTGCTCTATGATCTCGTATCGTCAGTTATACAAACGATCACTCAATGTGTACCTCATTTATCTAGGGCAAATACCAGCAAAAGATCGTCAAAGTCAAAACCAAGTGCACTATATAGTCATTTGCACTTGTAAACTCCAATGTATGTAGACTGGCGCTCTCCATGCCCACCTCCGCCAGCAATCATTACTATATTGTGTTCATCAATGATTACACATACTACACCTCAGTTTAAATGGTCCCAAATAAGAATTCGGAAACATGCACATCGACCTACCAATCATTTCAGGCCTGAGTCGATCGAGTGGGATACAAAGTAATACATCTTCCATTCAATAATAGCCGGGGGGAATACCACAGCAAGACCTTTAATCTGGTGTTTGCTGCCTGTAGTAAATACAGAAACCATGCCCTCCCAATGCTCACCATAAGAATTGGGCTGCGCAATGTATGATCCAGACACTCACCAAGAAAGCCCAATCTATGCTCATAAAGTTCCAGTCGGCACTTGTTTCTTGGGGAGAGGCAGTGATCACCGCAGTCTACCTCCATCTGCCATTGCCAAATACGGCCAAATGACAAGAGACGACCTCGACGGCTATCAAGCATCATATTCACCTTAATACGAGCTGTTGCATACATTTGGCAAGCCATCTCAGAACAATGACTGTAATAAAATTTCATATGAAGCTGCTTTCCACCACCGTCTGTAATTTGGCTACTACACCAGTCTTCTTATCTCTGAACAGCAAACCCATGGGAAATTCAGCCCAAGATTAAAGCGATGCATGATGGTTGGTTATGTGCATGACCTAACTACACTTTGGGGGATATGAGCAACAGCATTGAAAGCGGTAAAATCACAGTAGGATTTCACTTGCCACGAGGAGGGGAATGCCGATGTATCATGCATACTCTGAGATAAGAGAGTCATCTTTGAGCTACCAGAAGAAATGGAATATGGCAAAGAAATTGAAACAGGTGGAGATGAACTTCTCCATGACAATGCAGGAATCAGTGGAACAGGTGAAGGCGACGGAAGTAGTGATCAAGACCATACTGACAATGATACAGATTAAAATCTACCTGATGCTGGCAACTGTCAAAGTGTGTCTGCATGTACAGGTCTGTGATCAGGTCCTTCTGATGAGGAGGCTGCACCACCAGTGTCCAGAGAAACCATTGTCCACAATCGACATCACTACCGCTGTGGTGAGAAAACGGCTCCCACCACTACAAAGCCACGCATTTGAGTGGGTACATGACTGGGTTAGGGTTATTGCGGCTCTGCGTCATGCCATTGGCAAGGTTGAAAAACCTTCACTGGATGACATCCGGAGACCACGATTCAGATAGACCTCACCAATTACATACCAATCATCATCTCATCTCTTTCCATCTGCTCTCTTTTATTTCTTAGGTCTAGCCAATCAACTATCTCACTGCGGCTACTCCCTCCCAACACTCCTCGACAAGAGGTCTCCATTTGCGTAGCATCCTACCGAAGATACCGTGTGCGATTTCCTGATCCGGGATTTCCGCCACACCACGAAAATATCACAGCATGACAAACAGCAACAATGATGAAGCAAACATGCCAACTTCTAAGCACACATCACATCACAAGAAGTCAGATTACAATCTCTGCAAATGATCCAATCATCATATCACAGGCTCCCTCATTGACATCTATCAAAAGCGATCCGTTCACACATGGCGAGGACATTGACAGCATACATTGAGACCACTGGAAACAAAAAATGAAACAGTAATGCAAATCAATTCTGCTCATTAACACATTCACAACTATCAACATCCAGAAAACAAAGGATATTGCATCAAGACATTCGGCCCCAAATGGGTCTACACAACAAAACATGATCATGACGGCACCATAGGATACAAAGCATGACTAGTAATTCATGGGTAAGAATAAATACAGTACAGAGTAATTTATTCTTATGTCAGAAAATTCATCACTTTTGGGTGTGTGATTTCCCAAGTCAGAACACATTGCTGGAATATACATCATTGTGACATGGTTAGTGCCTTTCACAATCCCAAGGTTGATGGCAACGATAGCGAGATGAGCCTGTCTGAATGCAGGCCCTGAGGCCTCACTGGGCATGTGATCATTGTTGGACTGAAGAATGTACTGTATGGTCTCACACAAGCCCAATGACTTTGGCACAATGATATTAACACCTTCCTGTTCTATCTCGAATTCACACTGTGCTAGGATAACCACAACCTCGATCTCCACTGCATTCGTATTGTGACGCATTTGTATGGCGAGAACATCTCACTGTTGTACCAAAATACACTTCCAAAAATGTGATTGAAGTTAAGGGTAAGCTTTCTGATCAAACAAAACCCCAACCTCAGCCTGGTACGGCAATTCCTTGTCATGGAAATCCACCATGTGGACAATGGAACCTGAATTGGCATTAGTCTTGGCCAGAAGGTGTTTTTCGCGATGAGTGTCAAACAATTCAGTATGGAGAATGCTCAAGATGTATCAACTTCACCAGATCCTAACGTGAAGATATATCCAGATGAGGATTGGGGGGAGATAGAACAAAACGTTATCAAAGGCTACTAGGCAATCGTCGGCTCATTGATGTACGTCACAGTTGCAACACAGTACTATATTTCATTTGCAGTCACTGAACTTTGCTGATTTACCTCCATCTATATCAATAGCCATCTCACTACCGGCAAAAGTGATATCAAGCATGTCAAATCCACAGCTGACTTATGACTGCATTTTAGCAGCAGTTACAGCACCAGCAGCAATTATCAACTCACTGGGAACAGTGAATTGGATTGGACCGATGATCGTGCTGGCCCCAAATCCCACCACAGCCATGTCTCACATCGCAGTGGAGAAGCTGTCTGATGGCAGTGGCCAAAGAAACATCTTATTGCGAGGTCAATTGACGAAGCCGAATACATCGCCTGCTTTAGTGATAGCAACAGATTTGAGTAACCAGTAGGCAGTGATGATTTGGACTGCAAAACCGGATCGGTACAGGTACAGATTCGTAGAAAAACGCGAGGTTCTTCTTCTTGGAAGGCCAAACCTGTATCCATACCCGTCAACTCGCACGTTTTGGCATGTTTGGCAAGACCCTTCAGTTCTATTCTCTGAGTCAGGTTTGCTGGTTTTTCTATTAATGGTTGCATTCAGATATCCTACTGTTAATCATAACATGTTGAATTTGGTATGTCATGGTCTGTTTTAGATCTATTGGCCGCCTTTATAATCTAAAACGACTGAGACTTACTCCTTGCCCCATCCTGAACATGGGTATAACCGCAGCGACAACGATTGTTAGTCCTGCAGCTTGGGTAATCTGAGTGGCAATTGGATTGAGACATTCATTAATAAGTTGTAGGCCATATTTATAAGCAAAAGAGACAGCGACACGCTCCCTGCCCCATTCTCAAAATGCTAATCAACAGAGCATCCAGGATTTTTGGGCTGGGATCAATGTGAATCCAAGTGGCGATTGGATGTAGACAGTCATAATTGAGTTACAGGATGCCTTTATAGTCAACAGAGAAAGTGACATCCTCCCTGCCGAATCTGAAAATGACCTTACACAGCGCGTCAATGCTTTTTGGAGTTGTATGTGTGGTAATTAAACAGAGACTTGCTTATTGGAATGCATAATTAATGCATTGGCAGCCTTAATGAGCAAATACCGTAGCTACGACATTGCTACAACATCAACAACAACTCTAGTTTCCGTCTGAAACACCCGGGTGTTCCAGACAGCTGTGATGGCTCTGACAGTCCCTCGTACCCTCTGACGGGGAATTAGAGGCTTCCCGTTGCATACCCACCTCGATTACTATGGCCCTGGTATACGCACCATCAGAACGACACATGTGTTACCCTCATCGCAGGGGCTGCAGTTATGTTGTAGCCATTGACACAACGCCTGGCGATGTTTATGCCATTCTTCGGCCGATAGCTACATACCGCACTCTCAATTATGTTTAGCTTTGAGATTTTGTCACTTATTGCAATAGTCTTCGCTTTGGATACATCGCTTGCCATTGCATTTGCTTCACCATTAACGTATTTTACATGTCTGACGTATACTGTCCAATTTTCACACTCTCCAGTACTATGCCCTCAGTCCTCTACATTCTGCGTTGATCCATCATCGGCTTGCAATGGTTCTGCCTCCGCATCTGTATCCGCATCGTCGCCATCCTCGCACTCATACCAGTCGACATCACTGGTTCCCAGGTCAGTCCTCCACATTCTGTGTTGATCCATGATCGGCTTGGGATGTTTCTTCCTCCTCATTCGCATCCGGATCCGCATCATGGCCAACATCGCCCTTATACCCGTCGACATCACTGGTTGCCAGGTCACACGTCTTCAGTTCAGTTGCGGGATGTTGTTGCTGGCTGGCAGTGGGGATGGCATCATGCTCGTCGCTTGCGTCACCTTCATCTGCGTAATCCCCACTGCTCCCTGAGATCCCGCAAAGCAGTTCGTGATCCGCGCAATATTTGTCTATCGGGATGTTTGGGTCAGTGTTTCCGATCTCAGGCTCCTCAAGCGCCACTTCGGAGGTCAAATAGTCAAGAAGATGAGCATTGTCAATACGCGCTGCTTTCACGCTGATGACCACGGCAGGTGTTGGGTTCTCCGCCTGTTGTATCGGACGCCTGACTTTAGCAATAGTGTTGTTATGCACCCACTGTTGGTAGCTCTGCGGTAGTGTGTTTCAGGTATTCTTCAAGAATGTATACGTGTCTGCAATGCCAGGCGTGGTTAACAACTTGCGACCCATTGCAGCTGGATGCATTCTTACTACCATCATTCTTATAATTCAAGTAGTTTTGTTTTAATCATATTGAATTCACCCTAATTGGAGTATGACAAAGACCGATTCCCCTCCACCTCAGGGCGAGCCCGCTAGATGGCGGAGCTCTCCATCCACTACCCAAAAAAGAAAATTTCACCCCCTCCGCTCATTCACCTCCATTACCCCTGGGCACCATATTCTAGTCCTACCCCAGAAATGCAACTGTTCCGATCCAGTATCGCATTGGCCAAGCACAGGGTGCCATATGGAGTGATCACAGAGGAATACCGCAACCATGCTCTGTCGGAAGCACAGTGCGGTATGATGTGTCTACCGATTGTCGCTGTTTAAGTGAGTTGATGCGTCCATGGGAACTACTGGTACTGGTGTTCGCATGCCTGAGAAGCAGGTCTTTGTAGTGTCTCCGAGTGTCGTGGGTTGGAGCGTGCTGTCCTCAGAAAAGATCTTTATTGAACTGCTGCGCTGTCACGCCATAGTCAGTATGCGTACAAGTGATGCATGTCGTAAATTGTCGTAACTGGCGTAGGACAACCGAACAGAGGCAGAGTGCCCCCAGAAGGGGGACTGCCGGTCGGTGTCAATGCTGAGTGGTATCGAGTGATGTACAGATGAGATACCCTCCCCAAAGGTGAGGGGACCCGCACCGGTATACGATAATGAAGCCAAAGTAGAAACACAACCTGCCCAAAAAAGTGGAAGTCTTGGCAAAACTAGGCGGTGAGGTGTGTTGTCGAAGGTGTGTGTGATTTCAAGTAGTTCGAGGGATCAGGTCTGTCCACTTTCACCTTTGACTTGGAAGCTTTCAGATGAACACCTTTGTTCTTTGGCCACCCCAGGAGAGCATGGCGCAACGCGGTGCAGGTTAACACGAACAGTGGCAAGGGTATATGACTATCCTTGTCATTAATTCTGGAATTATAAAATCCATCAGTATACTTACCGCGGTTATTCGCCCAATGATAAAATTTGATGTAGATAAACTGCGGGATTGCTTCTTCCGGGAAGTACACTGGACACTGGCCATTCGTCAGCAGCTTTGGATTATCTCTGCATTGGATTTGGGCCGCGTACACCACCTTCCATACTCTCTGCTACAGGAAAATGATGCTTATTGTCTGCCAGAAAGGAATCAATGAATTCCAAACGCTCAGTGGCGGATTCGAAGCGGTGGAGATCATAAAGCTCTGCTATGTTGTCTCTTGCAGATTGAATCAAAAGGGATTTAACCTTATCGACCTGTGCGTGAACTTGGTACTGGTTTGAGTGTGTAATATCTAAAGTGGGGCGTTGCTTCAGCATACCTCTTTCAAGATCTCCTTTGTGCGCACCTCAAATGCTATGGACCAAATGTTGTTTTGCTGCAGAGCGGTGTTCCAGTACATCACTATTATCTGCCAGTGTGGGGCTTCAGCTAATGCTTTCAAAATACGTTGCGTTGCATAACTTACTGTCTCCAAGTTGCTTGCCCTCATAAAAGGTGGTCTGATCAACTTGTAGAGCTCCAGGAGTCTGCCTATTTCAAACACAAGACGCATTATGTCCGAGCGACCAAATTGATGGATGATGCGACTGCCAGGGACCATTGATCGAGGTGTAGACACCGCCTGCGGTTGCAATTCCCACTGCCTCTGTCTCTGATTCTTTTCAGTAGCTTGCGTTCGGAGTGGATTGGAAATGATCGCACGGGCTTCTGGATTCGTGATGGGGCCAGGCAGGTTTTCAAGACCTCTGGGAGGAGTGAGAGTGATAACAATGCCGGATGCGGGGCTGGATACGACGCGACGGGTTGAGGTTCCTCTGGGTGCTGGTGTGCTACGACTGCTTATACCTGGCGTGGCGGTTGAAGTATTTATTGACTGTCGCTAGGTAACAGACGGGGTGGAAGTCACGCGTTGATTGATATCTGCAAAGCAAGAATTGTTCCGTGAGGATGAAGGGGTGGAGTTCTAACCTTGGTTTGTAGAGGGTACGGAACTCCCTCCTTGAGAGGAATCCCTCTCGCCAACTGGTACGGAAACGCGTCTCTTAGTAGGCGGAAGTCGAGAATTCCCCTAAGGCCCACGCTTTTGTTGATTTTGACGATTAGCAAGACTTCGAACATTTTGTACGACCTGAGTCATGTCATGGTGAGGGCTTTCGCAATGTATAGTCCAGTATAGATGTTCGACCCTAAGAAAGTAGAAATGTTTGCTTGTGCATGCATATTCAAAGGCAGGTAAGGTAGACTCCTATTTGAGTGACCATGGAGGGTTTCGACAAACAAGGGCGGTGCAGTGTGGACCGTGTGGCACTCCAAACCCTGAAATGCTCGGTGACGAGATCCCTTGAAAAGCATTCAATTATGGGGTTAACTGTGATCAGACTAAACTCAGATTAAACTCAGATTAAACTCAGCATTGATATTCACTGTTACAGTAACGTTTGAAGGTACATTTGAACCGCTTGAAGGTTGTTTCTGCCATCTTGGTGCGATTATCATTGTATTGCACTTGTTGATGGCACAATACTTCGAACCATCGATTGTGTACATTTTCAGCTTCCATGTGGAAATCCCCCTATGGCAGAGATACAAGCATTACAAAGCGAACAATGACGTATCCTCTATCCTATGACATCAGTTGTGTGTGCTTTTTCCACTGCTAGGAGTTGGTAGCCGTGTTGGATGGTTGCACAGTAGGGACAACATGAGAACAACTCAGTTTGCTCCGGGATGCACGAGGTCTGAGCGGTAAAAATGATCTATGATGGAAAAGCAACGCCTGGCGTCGTAAACTGTCTTCTCTGCGAGTACTATATCTCGTCTTGAGCCTTGTGGTTCATGAGGTGGCTGGCAGTTCTGAGAGATGAAGGCTGGTCCATTTTGTGTTTGTTAACCAGCAAAACTCACAAGTTGAACCTTGAACCAAGAAATCTCTGGAACTCGAGAATATATATCCCTTCTGGCTACCTACACCTCCATTCTCTTGGCCACCCGTATTATACACACCGACAGCATTCTGATCTCGACATAAGGTGAATGGCACAAAACAATGTCGGTCGTTCCAAAACACACCCGATAACCTCCCTAACTTTGTTCTTTCCCTCTGTGCTTCTTTCCGCTACAACTGTAGCATAATGCTAATGTTTCGGATGTAGATTCATGTTCCACTCACAGCGATGGCCCCAAAGGGCAGCAGCAAAGGAAAGGGAAAGGCTAGGGCAGAGATGCCGACATCGGTTATAAATCGATGACGGTCGTTTGGTCGTCACCATATAAAGGGATTCATCTTGGAACACATCCATGGACTGTTACAGAGATTCAATGGTTTTGGTGTCAATGATGAGAGGGCATGGGACATCATGTATGATATAATCATTCTTGATCCAGTCATGACCCGCCACTTTCATAATTCCAGCTGATGTGGCCGCACCGCAGGAGCAGAAGTTCACCTTTTCGGGAGTGGTGGGCTGCCTTCCACTCATATATGGGGCAAATGTTTGACAAAACCCGCGACCAAATGAACAATTGGAGGTGGGACAAATGCCGTGCCTTCGAGGATCAAGTTGATCGCTCCAATCCGCAGACAACCAGCTTGGGGATAGTTAAACACACCGGTGAGTGTTTCTCTTGGTACGTCAGCAATAATCTCACTGCAAAGATTGAGCCGCCAAGCTTTCGGCAGTACAAACAAGGTGACTTCTTGGCCATTAGCCCACTGAATTGCGATGAGATAATCCATAAGGATGATAAGGATGACAACTGGGCGGATCCCGGTGCGCCGAGCAGTGGAAGAAGCCATCCTGGCAATGGCAATGACAATGATGACAGCGAGAGTGAGGAGGACATGCAGGGCAGTGAGAAAGCGACTGGGAAAGGGAAGGGAACAAAGGACGGGAATGGGAGAGGGAAGGCGACAGGGGACGGGAACAGGAAAGGGAAGGGGAAGGGGAAGGGACACAGTAAAGGGAAAGGTATTGTTAAACACACCCCAGGGGGAGATGATCCCTCTAGTGCCACTGCTTTGCAGTTGCACAAGGATTTGTCAGAGGCAGACTTGGACATGGAGGGCAAACTAGAGCGGATATATTTGGAGCCGGAAGCATCGCTCGCCCTATCAATTTCCTCCGATGTTGATACCTACTCTACTGAGTCTAGTGGCGAATATGTCTCAGAACGTGATTCTGATGTGGATATGCGAATTGAGGATGATGTGGACACACCGGACGGCATTGATTTAGACGGCGATGTGGATATGGAAACGGACTGTGAAGCTGAGGAAGATGAAGAGGAGGAAGATGAGAAGGAGGAGTAGGTGGTGGATATGGATGAGGAGATGGATGAGGATGAGGATGAGGATGAGGATGAGGATGAGGATGAGGATGAGAATGAGGATAATGGCAAAGAACCTAGGACGATTGGGCAGGGAGAGATGCTAAATACATTGGCTGATAATGCTGATACAATGGTAGAAAATGACCCAACTGTGCTACCTAAGTTAGGCGAGGAGATTTGCGGGCAGATCTCACAGCCACAACCTCCGGCGCCTGCCCCACGGCCACAAACTCCGGAGCCACCCCCACGACCACAAACACCGGAGTCTCATAACCTCAGTTGGCTGGAGTTTTGGGGGCTTGTGATGCCGCAAAAACCTCGTCCAGCAGTGCCAACTCTACAAGAAGTTGAGGCAGCCGGAAACACCTCGGATGTTGATGTGGAGCAGCAGCTACACGGCGAATCGGCAGGTGGCGACAGTCTCGCCGATGGCCCTCTCCTGGATGTCACTCTCTCGGGTGTCCCACTTGCTGATGTCCCTATCGCAGATTTCCCTCTCCCTGATGTCACTCTCCCTTAGACGCTCCTGCATGGCTTGGTAGACAAGTAGTGAACCAGTCCTCGAGTTGCAGAGTAGGCGATAAGTTGAACCTTGAACCAAGACATCGCCGGAACTCGAGTGTATATATCCCTTCTTCCCACCTACACCTCCATTCTTATTACCTCCCATATTATCCACACCGCCAGCATCCTGAAGTATCTTGACATCCTGTGACTTGTACATAAAAATACCTCTCGTTCTAATACCTACTCAACAACCTCCAACACTTTGTACGTTACCACTGGGCTTCCTTTGGTTACATTCAACTGTATGTTAATGCTAACTCAACGGATGAAGATTCATTTTCAACTAACAGTGATGGCACCCAAGGGCAGCAGTACAGGAAAGGGGAAGGAAACAGCCAGGGCAAAAATGCCGACATCGGTTATCAATCGACGCTTGACATTGGATTGGAACCATAAACAGGGATTCATCTCAGAACACATCTGTGGAGTCATACAGTTATAATAAATTTGTGGCGTGAAGGATGTGAGGGCATGGGACCACTTGTATGATATAATTTTTCCTGATCTAGTCTTGACTAGCCAGTTTTCACAATTTCAGCGGATCTGGCCACACGGGAGGAGCAGGAGCTCGCCTTTTCGGGAGTGGTGGGCAGCTGTCCGTTCAGAGATGGGGCAAATGTTTCAGAAAATCCACGACCAAATGAACGATTGGAGGTGAGACAACCCCGTGCCTTTGGGGATCAAGTCTAGTGTTAGCAACGGGTCTGGGTAACACAGCAGCGGTGTGGGTTTTGACCGGCAGTTCGGTTCGCTTTGGTTCCAGACCTGGCCAAAACCTGACCAGCATTTGTTTTGGTGGGTTGTTACCCTGCCTGGGCATAGAACTGGGGGTATTTGGCCGGGTTGCCAATGGACTGCGGTTTGAAATATACGGTTCCAACAGCTTTGGCACCAATTGAGTATGTGGGTTCTGATCCTACGGTGACATGATAAGTACATAGATCGCGCAAAATTCTGAGCTCTTGCACCTTCAGCATTTAGATTTGCGATCCGACTGATATTCGTCAGGTGGTTGCGAACAAAGGGTCAATTGTAAGGGAAATTGGTGGGTTTTCGATCGCGACTCCACAAATAATGGTCAGATCGCGTATCTGAAAGCAGGACATAAGGAACAACTCTAGTGTCCGTCTGAAACACCAGGGTGTTCCGGACGGCCTGACGGCTCTGACCGAACCTCGTACCCTCTGATGGAGAATTACATGCTTCCTGTCGCCCAGGCGACGGGTCACGTTGCATAGCAGCGCACCTGGGAGCGTCGGCGACAAACCTAGGAGCATCTGGGAGCACCTCGAATCACAGTAGAGCATTCTGGGAAAAACAACATCTTCTTTTGGAACGCTGCTGGTGTGCCTGGAATTCATAGCTACTACTAATCCTGCGAAGATATTTAAAACTAATGTATTCAGGTTGTATTCCCATCTATGTATCTATGTATCTATATAGCTACCAATCTATAAGAAGAGATACACTCCGAGGCCGTCACCGAGCGAGTTTGGAGATGGAATTCGGGACAGAGATTGAGTAAACTCAGAAATACACTCCGAGGCCGTGATGGAGCGAGATTGCAGATGCACTTGGAGGCCGAGATCGGGTGAAGTGAGAGCTGCACTTGGAGGCCGTGATCGATCAAGTTTGGAGATGCACTGGGAGGTCGTGATCCAGCGAGTTTGGAGATGCACTTGGAGGCCGAGATCGAGTTAACTGAGAGCTGCACTTGGAGGCCGTGATTGATTGAGTAAGGAGATGCACTGGGAGGCAGTGATTGAGCTAGTTTGGAGATGCACTTGGAGGCCGAGATCGAGTGAACTGAGAGCTGCACTTGAAGGCCGTGATCGATCGAGTTTGGACATGCACTGCGAGACCGAAATCGAGTGAATTGAGAGATGTACCTGGAGGCTGAGATCAAGTGAACTGAGAGCTGCACTTGGAGGCTGTGATCCATCGAGTTTGGAGATGCACTGGGAGGCAGTGATCGAGCGAGATTGGAGATGCACTTGTAACAGGCTATGATCGAGCGAAATTGGAGGAGTATTTGGAGGTGGTCGATCTGTAGGCGGTCGGTGGGAGGCGCGCCAGGTGCTGAGACTCTATTCATCGGTTAGTTAACTCGAAACCATGGGAATGTGATGAGGTGACTTTACCTTTAAAGCTCTTATGGAGAACTGGCTGGTGGCCATACGCCGGAAGCTGAAGCTACATTAAGGGGTCAACTCAAAATTGTGAGAATGAAGGGACGACAGACAATCTGAGGTGTATGCTGTACTCGGTGTTAACTCATTAATATGACATGGAGAGATAGAGACGGATGACTTAACTTTGTGTTCTTGGGATGATGGTAGAGTTGTAGACAAGAAAGAGGGAGATGGGGGATGAAGATGAGAACAATGTGGAAAATCCGAGCGGCTATGAGAAATCAGGAGTACGACTTGCCTGAATGGGTTTAGAAGACCCCGTATCGGTGATATTACCAGCCGGATCAGCACTCGTACCTGCCGTATCGGGGATGGTCAATTGACTGGCACACGAACTTCTCTCAAGTCCCAGTTTCTCATGATGATTTCCCCGATCTCCTCTGATCTCTCTCTTTCTTGTGCTCAACTCTACCATCACCAAAGAATACCAAGTTTAGTCATCCCTCTCTATCTCTCCATGCCATAATCATGAGTTAACACCGAGTACAGCATACACCAAGTACAGCATCATCCCAAGATCGACAGTCTCCCACTCCCATGCAGTTTCTCATCCCTCGGCGGATGATGTACTCAACACTCTACAGTCTGACAATTACAAGTTAACCAATGAAGAGAGTCTCAGCTGCCATTGCGCCTCCCTCCGAATCGACCGCCTCCAAGTACTGCTCCAATCACGCTCGATCATAGCATGCAAGTGCATCACCAAACACAGCCTTCGACTGCATCTCTCAGTACACTCAATCTCGGTCTCCAAATGCATCTCCAAACTTGGTCGATCACGGCCTCAATGTGCATCTGTGAGTTCACTCGACCTCCGCCTCCCAGTGCATCTCCAAATTCCATTGATCACGGCCTCCAAGTGCATCGCTCAGTTCGCTCCATCTCGGCCAACAAGTGCATCTCCAAACTCGATCAATCACTGCTTTCAAGTGAATCTCTCAGTTCACTCAATCACGGCCTCCAAGTGCAGCTCTCAGTTCGATCGATCACCGCCTCCAAGTGCATCTCTCAGTTCACTCGATCTCGGCCTCCAAGTGCATCTCCAAACTCGCGCGATCATGGTCTCAAAATGCATCTCTGACTTCACTCGACCTCGGGCTCCCAATGCATCTCCAAACTATCTCGATCACGGCCTCCAAGTGCCGCTCTCAGTTCGATCGATCATAGCCTCCAAGTGCATCTCTCAGTTCACTCAATTTCGCCCTGCAAGTGCATCCCCAAACTAGCTCGATTACGGCCTCGAAGTATATCATCAAGGAGCAACAGTGGGTGTACGGAGATACAGGGGTAACCGAGGTGGAATGACCGATGCGGAGTATATATTCGGGAGACCCCAGGGTAGATAGATAGACAGCATCTCATTTTCATCTCATCTTGTCATACAACGAAAATACACAGTTTTTCTTTCCCAACTTTTGGTCTCACTCGCTCTTTCCGAGATTTTGTAGATATGCGCCATTGCGTGGATCCTTACAGCCGGGTAGTATCATATCTTCTCACCTGCTTCCTACGCTCCTCAAGCTTAATGTAGAAGGAACGTGAGGAGAGATTTTCGCAGTGTCACCCATTGCATTGCAATCCTGATGCAAGTGTGTACCCAATGGACCCATTCCGACGTATGGTCACAGATGGCCACAACACCAGAGTGTTTGTTTAAAATAGGAAACTGACAGAGTGAGAAGAAACGGCGATTGGAGGGCGATTTGCAACGCGACACATCGTATTGACGCCGGGCACTGAGTAATCCGCCATTGGGGTGTCTCTGACGGCTCTGACGGAGCGCGTCAACTCTGATGCAGGCATTCCGCCTGGACGGAAATGGTTTTTGCTGATGGAGGTGACAGAGCTCGTAACACTGCACAATCTATGTACTGATCATGTCACAATACGATCAGATGTCAAATACTTAATTGAAGGCGAAGTTGTGCAGTTGAAATTGAGGGTTTTTGGTGGTAAAACCGGCCCAATTGAAACGGTCTGGGTTGTCGGGTGGTAAAAATCATTGCAAAGGTTCGGTTCCGGTCCCAACCCTAACCCGGAACAGTTCTAGCGGGTTGGAACTGTTGCTAACACCAATCATCTCGATGGCTCCAATCCTCAGACAACCAGGTCAGGGAAGGTTAATCGCACTGGCGAGTGTTTCTCTTGGTACGGTAGTGACGATCCCAGGGCAAGATTAAGCCATCAAGCTGCCGGCAGTTCAAGCTAGGTGACTTTTTGGCTGTTACACAACTGAATTGGGATGAGATAATCAACGAGGATGATGATGATGACAACTGGGCAGATCCTGGAGGACCGAGCGGTGGAAGGAGCCGTCCTAGCGATGGAACCGACAATGACGACAGTGAGGGTGAGATGAACATGTAGGTCGGGGAGAAAGGGACCGGGTAAGTGAAGGGTAAAAAGGATAGCAAGGGGAAACCAAAGGGGAAGGCAACGGAGGATGGAAAGGGCAAGGGGAAGGGAAACCGAAAAGGGAAAGATATTGTTAAATAAACCCCAGGAGGAGATGAAATCTCTCGTGACTTTGCTGAGCAGTTGTAGAAGGCAATGTATAAGGAAGACTTATACACGGAGGGCTAACTAGAGAGGGAATATGTAGGGCCAGAAGCATTTCCCACCGTGTCAACTTCCTTAGATAATGATACCGACTCTACCGAGTTGGATGGCAATCATGACTCACAACATGATCCTGGTGTGGATATGCACATGGAGGATGATGTGGAAAAATTGGAAGGAGTTGAATTAGACGGCGATGTGGATATGGAATGGGACGTTGACGATGATGAGGAAGAAGATGAAGAGGAGAAAGATGAAGAGAAGGAAGATGAGGAGGAGGATAAGAATGAGGGGAAGGATGAGTATGAGGAGGAGGATCAGGATGAAGACGATGGCAAAGAACCTTGGACAATTGGCCAGTGAGTGATGGTAGCAACGTCAGCTGACCATGTAGATACCATGGTAGCTGATGAGCCAATTGTGCGACCTGAGCAAGGCCTGCAGATGCCCGAGCATACCCCACGGCCACAGCCTCCGGCGCCTGTCCAATGGCCACAAACCCAGGAGTCTCGCCCACAACCCTGTACTTCGGAGACTCATCCCCTCTGCCGGCAGGAGCATTTGGGGTTGGTGACACCGCAAAAACCTCCCACAGCAGTGCCAACTCTGCGAACAGCTCAGGCAGCCGGAAACACCTCCGATCTAGAGGTGGATCAGCAGCTGCTGATTGAATCGGAAGGTGGCGCCAGTCGCACCGATGTTACTCTCCCCGATGCACCTCACCCCGATGTGCCTCTCCCCAATGTCCCTCCCCTCGATGTGCCTCTCCCCGATGTGCCTCTCCCCGATGTGTCTCTCCCCGATGTGCCTCTCCCTGACGTGCCTATCCCCGATGTGCGTTTCCCCGATGTGCGTTTCCCCGATGTGCGTTTCCCCGATGTGCGTTTCCACGATGTGCCTTTCCCCGATGTGCCTCTCCCTGATGCGCGTCTCCCCGATGTCAATCTCTCTGAACCGCGTCCGGATGGCTTGGTAGGTGAGAAGTGAACCAGTCCTCGTGTTGCAGAGGAGGCGATGGATGTTGCGTTCAGGTTAGGGTCCGGTTGTTGTCTTGTTTGTTTGCTTTGTTCTAATCAATATATAACAGGCATTTAGTAATCCACGCGTTGTGAGGTTGGTGGATCGCTTAAGGTCAATTTTATATATGGGTTTGGTACTGGGTTTATTTTTATTGGTTTTAGTTTATTCATAGTATTATGGGACATCGCGCATGCAGCGTTTTTGCAACTCCTCGCGTGTAAGAAACCTCCTTGTGATGGTGTTCATGCTCAATGAGTTAACTGGAAGTATCGTGAGCTTAGACAGGAGGCTGCTCAGTCTCAGCATCAACTTTTGTGTTTTTCTGCAGTGGAACCTCCAATTCTCGCATGTCATTGACAATGCCAGAGAAGACCCTGTTCAGTTGCCTCAAATTTTCATGCCAAAAGATGTTCACCTCTGACAGCTGGCGACTCAAACATATCATATTACACCTTCCTTAACACCGTCAAGTTTCCCGCCAGAAGAAACTAACTATGTGCAGCGGGCCCCGACGTGTTGAACGCACTCAGCGTCGTAAATTCAACCCTAACAAAGATTCAGTCGAAGACTTGGACGCGTTTCCCTACCTCCAACATATTGAATACAGCACAGACTAGGAGTCTCAACCACCACCACCACTGCTGCGGACTGATATATACCCTGGCACCGGCGCACCGCTGATTGATTACATTGCTGAGCCATGGGAAGATGACACTCAGGGTTGCATTGAGCCGAACCTACAAAACAATTGCTGCTACACATTTGCACATGTGACGAGTACAAATATATCCAGTGAGTGATCGTGAAGAACGGCATGAAGACGTACTATGAAAACGTGCTGAAGGAAGAAAACACTGCTCACAGTTTCCTAAGCTTCAAAAATGGGGCTGACAGTCAGATGCTCATGGCTAACATATCAGATGATCATGCTCTTGGGGAGTGGGAACTACACACTCTCGAGGATATGAGATGGAATGACAATCAGCAACGCCAAATCAAATACTGTAGTCGGGACATCAACACAAGTATGGGATGGTTGATCCGACAGCTAGCGTATGCTGAGCATCAAATTTTCGCCCCTCAGCGTTGCTTTGAGAGCGATACGCCTCCAAAACGCCTCTATACGGAAATGCACACTGCGGACTGGTGGTGGGAGACAAAGGTGTTAGGGGTTCTCCTTTAGCAGCGGTAATGATACATGCTTGAACGAAGCTAGTACATGTGGAATACCCAGTGCGGACATCCATATGCAAAACACCTACTAGTGAAATACGTAAGCATGTTTGTCAGTCAAGTGATCCTTAGCGGGATTACACTTGAGCCGCGTGTCGATCAATTAGTGGAGACTACGGTCGCACTAGCGCATTCAACTATGGTGATGCAATTATGTCGCAATAACTGGGAAGTGAAAAACCTTCAGCAGTGCACATAATTATTGGCCACACTTATTAAACCCTGTTTAGCGGGACAACGCATAGTTAAGTTGCGATTACGTAGAACTACGTGTGCAACACACGTTATTGCAATATGCGAGTGTAAGGGATCTGCGAGCTCATGCGCGAAGCGGTGAGAGCACTCGCGGCACTGCCTGGTCTACGGAAGGTCGAGACCTAAGCATGCAGTGTCTGAGGAATTAATGACATTGGCTGAAGATAAGAGGCCAGAAGTAAACTGGCTTATTGAGTTATGACCGTATGCATTGCAACGTCATACTCGTTGAGAATACGAGGGTGAAGTGTCATAATCTACGCTAGCGGAGTATCGGTTGGTCGCCGATTAAATCTCTGACGCAATGCCGATTATCCGTAAGGGAGGCAATTAATAGTGAAGAGCTATTAATATTATATTGTGATAAGCACTGATAAGACTAAGGTCATCAGATGTTCTAGCTACTGAACAAATGGGAAGCAAGATGTCGAATACAAGATTATGAGGTGGAATTATTTGCGTTTGATATCATGATCACGAGGATGGCCGGATAGGGGACCTACTGTCTCAGAACCACTCAAGCAAGAACACGATCACGATAGGGAATTCGTGGCGTCATCAACGTGACACTTCAGTTGTTCCGAAGATAAGCTATCAAGGAAGAATGGTGTCATGACGGAATTTCGAAGGCAAGCTTGACCTAAGAATCCGATTATAGAAAGGCTCACATTGTCCCGGACAATGAAAAGAACCAAGCTCTAGCAGCAATCCACAGTCAGACATTACCAGCGAAGAACACCTTAAAATATTATTAAGAATTCTATCTATTCAAAATTACTTCCCTTATCCATAGTCTTGACTGGGACTTATATGCCTGGACATCGATATACACTAGCCAAGTACGCACTGCAGAGGGTAGTCAAGAGTTGCGGCAATTTGTTTTACGGATTGGCCGAGCACAATGTTACCCACACCTACGCTGTGGTCTTTCGTTCTTGTCAACTCGAGAGTATTTGATTACCTGGTGCTGAGATATCTGAACCCTGGCGCATTACTATTCGAGGAGTTTTCGGATGAGTGGTTGTTTGAAGGGGAAGCCTAGTGTACGTCTATATTGGAAACGGTAACTGGCGACGGTTCAATTTGCAGAGGATTCACGAAGTAGGGGCAGGAATAGCCAGAAGAGAATCGGAAGCTCTTGTAGTTGGACAAGAGGTTGAGTCTTAGGATAAGACGAGGAGAGAAAGAGAATTAGATAGGCGGCTGTATTTAGCCTAATAAATGTTGGATTGATTATAAGGACTTAAAATACCCCCGTAACAACAGGGAAGGAGAGATACTCCAGGTTAATAACATGCTAATTGATGTATAGTCAACGCTTAGAGTGGGGTGTACGCTGGTTCCCTTGATTTTCTTGTCTGACGGAACACATCTTTCGAATTTTGCTGGGGACAAGAAAGAGTCTTCTGTATATATGATAATTGGCAATATATCATTGAAGATCCGCAAGATGCCCTCAACGCACAGCGTCGTAATTGTTGCTCTTCTACCAATTCCTAACAAGAACAGCAATATTCCTCAGAAGCGGCTGGATGTGAAGCGGGAGGCAAACCAAGAGATGCTAAATGATGTACTCCGGCAGGTACTCCAGCCATTCAGCTTTAAACAACATCCCAGCACTGAGAGCGGGTATGACAACATTCTCTATGCTGATGGCAACTTCAGCCTCTGCAAACCGGGTGTAGCAACATGGATCGCAGATTGCCCAGACTATAGTGACCTACATCATCTCGAGGAACAAGCCTGTATTTGGGGCGAGTGTCCAAAAAACGAACATGGAGATTATGTGCATCCGGACAAGCAACACCCTCGGCGGGATCACAACCCAGATAGAATGCTCAGTGATGCCAACAGATAGGTAGCCGATGCCGAACACTCGTCGTGCGATGTTCACCGAAGATTGAACCTGTTTCGACACATTCCCTGTATTGTGAGAGACCTCCGTAAGCCCAACCTCCTCCATACAATGCAGATAGGCATGCTTGACCACATCCAGAAGTGGATTTTCCACTTCATGAAGACGCACGAACAGCTCAACAAGCACAATGCAATCATGTTATCTGTGCCTGATATCTGTAACCTCACGCCAAAGAAAAAGTGATATGAAGAAGTTTCCCAATGGAATGGGTAGACGATGAAGGAAATGAAAAAGTACCTGCTTGGAGTAGTAACCCAGTCTCTACAAGGCGAAAGTCCCACACTGTGTCACATATTCAATTGTGCAATTGAGCAGACAGTGGCATTGTTAGAAATCTATCTTTGTGCGTAATATAAATCTAACCATGATGAAACATTGAGCTACCTGGAGGACGCTTTGTGTCACTTTCACACGTTCAAAGATGTTTTCTTACCCTGGTGAGCCCGTAGAATGACGATGGCCAAAGCCAATCCACTGAGAGCGGAACTCATGAAGAAGTAAAAGGTAGATAAGGAAACACATGGTGAAACTTGGACACCGTCCAGGAAGTGGCGCAAAATGAACACTTGGTGGGATTATATCAGCCATGAGATAGATTTTTCCAAGGGATTAGATGCAATATTCAACTTCTTGAATATCCACTTGATGTTACATTGGGTCGAACAGATTCGTCGATGAAGAGCCTTCCAACTGTATTCTGCTGAGAGATATGAACAAGCACATAAGACATACCTGAAGGACAGTTGGAATGAGTCCAATCACAATCTCAACTACCTGGTACAAGCAATCACCATGCAGCATCACATTGTCTGCTTTGTAATCGGACAGCTCAATGTGCAAGCTGTCGCTCAGCATCGGGAGAACAGTGCTGCCGCATACAAAGTCCTCCCTTCCGGTGCTGATTTGACTGCCACCCAGAGCCCCCAGTCATATGCGAAGCCTGAATTCATTGAACAACAAAACTGCTGTGATGGGCAGTATCCCGACGCTATGATCAAAGCCTTCAGAGCACTCCTCGATAATACGCAAGAGACAATGCACCATTTGGCAATATAACGCAGCACGTGGGAGTTTATGAACTATAACTATCGTAACAAGATGTATATATTGGATGAACAACGGCATGCAATTGAACCCTGTATTGACCATGGTATTGTGATTTAAGTTGAAGGTTTAGATGATGAATGAATAACTCAGATGTGGCGATGCACAGGAAGACAAAGCTGGCACGGAGTGGATCGACGGAGCAACCCGGTGTGGGTAAAGCATCTCCCAGAGAGCTGTTATGGCACGCTGAATTGGTGTCTCCCGTGGCAACTGCAATCACTATTCAAAATCAAACTCCTTAACGACGATGTAGCGTGTGTTGAGCACTGGGTAGCCCTGGCACTCAACACAATAACTGAGAACTGTAGAAACATGGATCCCATCTCGAAATTTGTATTAGTGAGAAAAGCACCAGCATCCGTTGCTTTGCAAGATTGCAGCATGGGAAACATTTTCTGCTGCGTACAATAATTTCAGAGACAGCTACAAGAGGTCAGGCAGGACACGGACAGAACAAGAGATGGATTGTCAGTCGCCACATAGATCTGGCGACTGGGACTGATGTGTATCATTTGTAAAGCGAGTACTGCATTTTGCGCGCAGGCAGAGGAAATGGGAGTAAATATTTTTGCAGTGTCATCCATCGTATTGCAATCCTGATGGAAGTGAATACACAATGAACCCATTCTGATATAGGGCTACAGTTGGCCACAACACCAGAGTGATCATTTGAAATAAGAGACTGACAGAAAAAGAAGTAACCATGAAACAGCGATTGGAGGGCAATATGTAATGCAACAAATTGTATTGATGCCGGGTGCAGAGTAGTCCGCCACAGCGGTGTTTCTGACAGTTCCAGGCGAGCGCAGCCGCTCCGACAGAGCTATTCTGCCCGAAAGCAATATTGCTTTGGTGATGTTAATTCATTCCTCATGTAAATGGTTCCAAAATTACAATTGGCATGGCAATCAGTGTAACCTATGTCCAGATTTTTCTGATACACTGTCAGTCCTGACAAAGATCGTGGAGACTATATATGTGGACTCCGACTGCTGGCAGTGGGGTCTGAAAAGACCTGGACGATAGCATTGGAAGCCTCTGACAAGATCATTTCCACTATGTGTGCAAACTCTGACAGGTGACTGTGTGGTCTGCCATTACCTCATCAGCAAAATGTATTTCTGTCTCTGGGAGCCTCAGGGAGTATTTTGGAGTTGTCAGACGAGAATACCAGGGTGGTCAAATTGCAGAGTTGACTGGACCATTGCAGTGGCCTTCAGGTGCATCTGGGAGCACCTGGGAGTGCCGGCGACAAGCCTAGGAGCGCCTACTACAAGCCTGGGAGCACCTCGAATCACAGTAGAGCAGTGTGGGAAAAACATGGTTTTCTTTGGGAATGCTGCAGGTGCATCTGGAAATCATAGCTACTACATACGGTTCAACGATTATTAAAACTGATGTCATTGCTTTGTATTCGCATTTATGCATCCATGTATCTATAGAGTTACCCCTCTACATACGGTATATCTGGACTGGCTGCAGGCGGTGCTTGTGACCAATCTCAGACGCTTCTGAAGATGATGATCGAGTGAACTGAGAGATACACTTGGTGGCCATTATCACGTGAACATAGAGATGCACACTTGGAGGCCGTGATCAAGCGAGGTTGGAGATGCACTTTGAGGACAAGATCGAGTAACTCAGAGATGCAGTTGGAGGCTAAATTGCGCGACTATAGGGACACACTTGGAGGTCCAGATTGAGTAACTCAGATTCACTTTGAGGCTCTAACAGAGTGAGTTCGGAGATGCACTTTGAGGCCATGATCGTGCAACCTTGGAGGCAGTGATCGAGTGAGTTTCGAGATGCACTTGGAGGCTATGATCAAGTGAGATTGGAGTTGGTTGATGGGAGTCGCACTGGCTGCTGACACTAGATTCATCATTTAGTTAACTCGCAACCATGGGAATGTGACTAGGTGACTTTTCCTTTGAGCTCTAATGGACAGCTGGCTGGTAGTGGTAGATCTTGTAGCAAGGTACACCGGAAGCTGAAGCTAGATTTAAGGGTCAACCCATAATTGGGAAAATGGAGGAAAGACAGACAATCTGGTGTGGAAGCTGTGCACGGTGTATGCTGTACTCAGGGTATACTGTACTTGGTGTATGCCGAACTTGGTGTTTGCTGTACTCGGTGTATGTTGTACTCGTTGTATGCTGTACTCAGGGTATGCTGTACTCAGTGGGTGCTGTACTCGGTGTAAGCTGTACTCGGTGTATGCTGTACTTGGTGTATGTTGAACTCAGTGTTAACCCATGATCAGGGCATGTGAGATAGAGAAGGATAACTGATGTTTCTGTTCTGCGATGATGGTAGAGCTGTGAACGAGAAAGTGATGTTTGGGGATGAAGATCGGAATAATATGGAGGATACAAGCGGATATGAGAAATCCGGGGTACACCTTGTGTAATTGGATTTAGAAGACCACTTATCGGTGTTCTTACGCGCCAGATTGGGAGTTGTACGTGTCGTATTGGGAATGGTAAATTGGCTCATACACAAAATTCTCTGAAGTCTCAGTTTCCGATGATGTTTTTCCCCATCTCTTCTCATCCCTCTCTTTCTCGCTCTCAACTCTAGCATCACCTAAGAACATGATGGTAAGTAATCCCGAGCTGGCCCTCTGGCACAGTGATATCGGTCCTGAAAGTAGAAGTGGGGTGTATGGTCACAATATTATCAGTTCGAATCCCAGTGCAAGCCCTCCGGTGTGAAGGCGACAACGGGTAGTGGGTGGGGAACTCCGCCATTCAACCGGCTTACCCGGTGGCACAGCGGATATGGGGCTCAGTTATATGCTAATTAGAGTCCGTACAGTTTGAATAATCAACAACAACAGCTAAGTCATCCCTCTCTATCTCTCCATGCAATGATCATGAGTTAAGACTGAGTAAGGCATACACCAAGTACAGTATACACCGAGTACTGCATACACCGAGTACAGCATCATTCCAAGATCAACTATCTCCTGCTCCCAGCCAGTCACTCATCTACCGGCGGACTTTGTTGTACTCAACTCTCTACATGCCTTGGATTATGAGTTAATCAATGAATAGAGTCTCAGCTGTAGTCACGGCTCCCTCATGATCTACAGCCTCAGATCCATCACCTCGCAGGTCTTCCAATCTCCATCAATTAAGGTGACCAAGTTCATTTCCAAACTTGCTCGATCACGGCCTCCAATAGCATCTCCCAACTCATTCAATCACAGCCTCGAAGTTCGCACAAAGATAGAGTCCCAGTGCATCTTCAAACTCGCTTGATTACGGCCTCCAAGTGCATCTCTGAGGTACTCAATCTCGGCCTCCAAGTGCATCTCCAAACTTGCTCGATCATGGCCAGCAAGTTCAGACTACCATTCCCTCGGAGTCCATATTCTAACTTGCCCGATTGCTGCCTCAAAGTGCATCTCTGAGTTTGTTCGATCTCGGTCTCCAAGCGTATCTCTTAGTTCAACTTGATCTGAGCTCCCAATAGCATCTCCAAACTCACTTGATCACGGCCTCCAAGCGCATCTCCAAGTTCACACGATCACGGCCACCAAGTGCATCTCTACGTTCACTCAATTGGTGTTTCCAGGTGCTCCTCCGATTACACTCGAGTACAGTCTGCAGCCAGAATCGCCATATGTATATATATAGAGACTTAGATAGATAATACTTGCCATATTATGATGTAACAAATCTTGTGACTGTAACAAAGATGAATATGATAGACAAAACACTGTGTGGTTATGGAACCCTAAGAAACCACTGCTGTGAGAATCCGGCACCAAGTCTCCTGCAGACGTGGGCAAATGGCTCAGCTGCTCCAACATTTGACAATTCTATAAGTTAAATATCGTAGCATTCTAAATGCACCTCCATACCTGCTTGTGCTTTCAGGCGCACCTGAGAATTCTCTTGTGGAGTCTGAAAGCACTTTGCTTAGCAACAGGGGGGCCAGGGAGCATATGGAATGAATATAGGAGCCCCTGTAAGGTCAACCAGAGTGTCTCGGAGGTTTGTGTGTGGCTTTTGTACCAATTGACATTGTGCTGATGCCGGTGAACAACATCAAATCCGCCTGACAAGATCATGGCGACTCTACATGCAGACACAAGAAGGTACTGGTGAGCTGGGACAATACTAGGGCGATACAGCGAGAGGCTTGTGACATCATCAGGCCGGCTACAAATTTCCATGCTGACCTCATACGATTGGCACTGACTAGACCTGCGCGGCATCATGTGGAGCCTGAAGAAATGATCAGTGTGATAACTCTGACTACTGACCATGAGGTCTAACCATACAGTACGATTGCACAAGTAGCCTCTGCCAAACTGTCAGTGGTCCAAATCAAGCATATTTGAATACACCATGTTATGCACAGACACTCTTGCTATCACTCAAAGAGTACATCAGCAAAATGTATTGTAGTTACTGGAAGCCTCGAGGAGTGTCTGAGAGTATGTGGATTGTTAACATAGATGTATCAATGTCAGGAGACTATCAGACCCTAAGAGGGCATTCCGGCAGGCCTTCGGAGTGACTGGGATCTGTGATGACTGGTACAGGAGTACAATCTGAGTGACTGTGATACGTTTGGGAATATTTCGGAGTGCTGGAGAGAACCTTGGGTGCACCTGAGAGAGCCACCAAGGGGCCTGGGAGCACCAACGTCAATCCTCGGAGCACCTCGAATCACAGTAGAGCAGTCTGGGAAAACCAATATCTTCTTTGGGGATGCTGCTGGCACACCTTGAAATCACAGCTACTACTTATTGTTCAACATTTATTAAAACTCACGTATTCAGTATGTATTCTCATGAATATATCTATATAGCAAGCAATCAACAAACGATATATCTGGTCTGGTGGTGGGAGGTTCTTGAGAGCTATTCGGGGTGTGCCTGAAAATGAAGATTGAGCGAACCTATTCATGCACTTGGAGGCCGTGATTGAGCGAGTTTGGGGATTCACTTGGAGGCCATGCCAATGTGAACTTGGAGGCCGTGTTGGTGCGACGTTGAGGATGCAATGGTGAGGCCATGATTGTGCAAACTTGGAAGCTGAAATCAAGCCAGGTTGGTGGCTGTGATTGAGTCAACTGGGAGATGCACTCTAACACTGTGATCAAGCGCGTTTGGAGATGCTTGCGGAGGCCATCGTTGTGGAACTTGGAGGGGGTGATCGAGCCACTTTGGAGCTGCACTTGCACGGCCATGATCTTGCGAACGTGGAGCCTAAAATCGAGCGAATTTTGAGGCCATGATCGTGTGCACTTGGAGGACTTCATCAGCTTGTTGGTCACCGATTTAGCGGCTGAGCAGTGACTCTCATTCAGATTAGGTCTCTTGAACCGCTCTTGTAGTGTTAGCAACTGTTCCAACCAGCTAGAACGGTTCCAGGTTAGGGATGGAACCGGAACTGAACCACGGCCACGGTTTTACCGCATGCAAAACCCGGACCGTTGGCATTGGGGCCGGTTTCCACCTCATACCCGGCCTTTCGAAACCCTGATAATCTGCTCCAATTAAGTATTTGAGTTCTGATCATATCATGACATGATGTATACGTAGATTGTGCAGTTTTGGCCGCTGTATCACCTCCCACTTTCAGTTTTGCGCTCCGACCAATATTCGTGGAGTCTCAGTCGAAATCTCCCGAAATTGAGGTGAAATATACGCTTATTTCACAGCCACTCATCGAATATCAGTCGGATCATAAATTTAAAAGCGGGAGCTGAAAGAACGGCTAAAACTAGACAATCTACATATTGATCATGTCATGATACGATCAGAACTCAAATACTTAATTGGAGCCAAAAATGTAGGAACAGCAAAATAGACCTGCGGTCCGGTTCCTACCCAGCCAAAAAACACAAGGTTTAGGTCCGGTACGAGTAACCACCCAGCGCTTGTTGCCCAGTTCGGTTCCTTGGGGGTTCCCAATGCGGACCGCGGTATTGGTTCCGGGTGCAACCCTCACCGAAGCTGGGTAACCCGGAACTGTTGCTAAGACTACTCTCTTGTTGGGTATCGGTTTACATAATCTATTTCGAGATATGGTTTTTTGGGGGCGCAAACATACAAGTCTGGGAAAATGTGGTGAAGTCTGCACTTGAAGTGTTGTGAATTTGAGCAAATTTGTGGAAGTGTGGTATACACATGCACAGGTGTTGCCGGTCATTTGCAGAATCACTGAGCAGAAACTCTCATCTCAGGTTCCCTCCTTCAAGCAGCAGCCCAATTCTGGAGCCCAAACAACAGAAGCTACTTTAGACCCTTGGAAGTGTCAGGTCTGAACAGACTTCTTTGTCAAAATCTAATTATGTGTGGTTACATATTGCCCACGGATGCGCATCTACAGCAAAGCTGTGGAGTACATCTTCCTCCACAGAATCGGTTGGCACAGACTGTGACATGTATGGCATTTGAGTGGCAGCCATCACATACTGAGGAACCATACATTCTGATACTAGCTTAGGCCGAGGGGGATGAGCCCCACCTGTACTCAAAAGCTTAGCATATGAAGCATGGCACTGTGTATATGCTGCCAGTGACAGATTGAACCCATAGAAGGAAGAAAATCGGCTTGGAATGGAGCAAAATACATTGTTCAAGGGTAATGCCAAGTGGCTATACACAGTTCAGAGGCGTCCCTGAAGTGGGATTTTTTGTTAATACTGAGTTGGGACTTGTCAAAATTGGCTGTTCAATGGAATAGGCATGCAGTGTCAAATCTGGGACCATTAACCTCAACAGGATAGTTCCTTGGAGGTTTGCCTGAACTTCATTCCTGAGTGAGGCAATACTTGGCTTTAATCAGCGTGTAAGCCTGGAATACTGAACCAGTGTTTTAGGAAACGATCCATCAACTCGATATTGTTCGGACAGTCTTTCTATTCCTTGATAATTCTAGATATACTGTGCTAAATCTGTCTCAGGAGAGTTGAATAGTTGACAGTGATTCTCTTGTCTAATTGGCTGAAAATTATTCAACATGGTTCATTCAGGGAATATCACAAATTCGGTTGTGACTGTAGTATCTGATGTGCCTGAAATAGACAAGCAACAAATAACAGGAATCAAACTTGGCGACTCAGGCAAACATGGAAACTTAGATATTGTTCGAAGATTTGATGTCACTATTCCACATGGATAATATAGGATGAAGATGAGCAGTGAATGCATCTTCGACAGAGTTTCACAACAGAATATATGCCAACGCAGAATTTCGCTTTGTCAATTATCAAATTGGCTAACTTGGTATTCACTACAAACTGGTTAGTCCAAAACAGGCTATGTTTCAGTTTACCAGATATCTGTTTACCATGGACTTCATCTCATATTCATCAATATAATTAACTAACACGAAATGGAATCTGACTCTAACCATTTCTTCTGGACTCAACAATTGCATCTTATTCACCATTCAGTTTCACTACTTTGCATCAGTTGGTGATATTGTGTTGATCGAATGGTTAAAGAGGCCTGCATTTAGTATTAGCAACAGTTCCAAATTGCCGGGTCGGTTCTGGATCCGGATCCGACTTGGAACTGAATGGTTTCAACGGATCTTACCATCCGAAAACCTGAACCGTTGCTATTGGGCCGGTTTCACCATCCAAAACCCGGCATTTGAAGTTAACAATTTTGGCTCGGATTAAGTATTTGAGTTCTGATCATATCGTGACATGATCAGTACATTGATTGTGTAGTTTTAGCCCATCTTTCATCTCGCGCTCTCAGATTTGCTGTTCGACCAATATCCGTTGAGTCACTATCGCAAACTCGCTAAATTTGCCTGAAAGGTGACGTTATTTCACATTGATTCAATGAATATTGGTCCAATAGCAAATCTGACAGCGTGAGGTGAAAGAGGGGCTAACACTGCACAATCTGCAATACTGATCATATCGTGATAAGATCAGACCTGAAATACTTAATTGGATCAAAAGTTGCAGGAATTGTGATATGGAACCGCGGTCAGGGTTCAACCCGGTCAAAAAACTGCGGGTTTATGTCCGGTACGGGTAACAACCCCGCCAAGATAGAGCAGGTTGAGTTACTTAGCGCTTCTTGACCCCGACCGGCTTATTGGGGTCGGTTCCAATCCGGACCGAAGCCAGGTAACCCGGAAGCATTCCTAACACTACCTGCGTTTATTACACTGCACTGATTATCGTATGGTATCCCCACCATCTGGCTGGATGAGGTGCCTTTTCACTGTAAGCCACTCTGTATGGTCCTGAAGACCCCACAGAAACCTGTATGTCATCGATGTCATGATGTTCAGTCGGCTCATCAGATCAGGAATGACTCTCATTTGACCCACTGCAGAGAGCTGGTAGAGATCACTGGCTCAGTTATCATAACCATTGGGTCCACTGTTCAGTATCCATGGGTGTGGAACTCTGCTTTGCCCCAGTCTGACAACCCATGCAAATACCTGCTGCTGTTTATTCAATACCCACAAATTCAGAGTTATTACCGCATAATTTACTTCTGTGAGATCGAGACCTGTCCCGCCCAATTTGGGTGTAGTTGCAAACCCAGAGGGATTTGGGTAATTTCGGAATTTGAGCTGCATTTCTGTACACTCATTGTTGCCCATTTCTGCATACATGCAGACAATATTCGGATGATGTGCAAAACAGTTTGTGAGCCACCTCTTCAACTAATGAACTTGGACTGGCAGAGGAGAAAACAGTACCGTCTTTTAAGAAGGAGATGCAGGAGGAAAGTAGCTATCATTACTTTAAGGTTAGTGCAGAACGGCCTCAGTTGATGCTTTGTCTTGAACAGGTTCGGGACACTGCGCCAGTTGGTACAAGAGCGCCTCATATGATACTTGGTGTTCATCTGGTTTGGGATACTGCTCAGGTTCATTGACAATCATGGCCAGAAATGCTTCTCTCTGCCATCGGAAGATTAGAGAATCCTCCCAAGGATGGAGTGGCCATTCGTTGAACGATTGTTTCGATAGATCATTCTGATCAATGGTGTGACCAAATACCAATCCGAAACATGCGAGCAGACGTGTATGTACATTCATCAATTCTGAAGCACGCTGTGAAGTATATCCCTTCCCAAGGGTTGTTAGTAAACCTTCCTCTTCATCAATCGATTTGAATTTTTGGTGGTGTGAATGTTTCTTCACATCAGCAATGAATTTTGGTCACTGGGACCCTCCAGGAGTGTGGGAGAGGAGGCGTAGTGTAAACTTGGAAGCGTCAATTTCAGGGCAGAATCAGATGTTACGGGGGTATTTTAAGTCCCAATAATCAATACAACATTTATTAGACTAACTACAGCCACCTATCTAATTCTCATTATCTCCTCGTCTTATCCTAAGTTCCAACCTCTTGTCCAACTACAAGAGCTTCCGATTCTCTTCTCGCTATTCCTGCCGCCGCTTCGTGTATCCTGTATAAGTCGAACCGTTGCCAGTTACCGTCTCCAATACAGACGTACACTAGGGTTCCCCTTCAAACAACGATTTCTCGGAAAACTCCTTGAATGGTAACGCTCCAGTGTTCAGATATCTCAGCACCAGATAATCGATATTCTCAAGTTGACAAAAATGAAAGGCCACAGCGTAGGTGTGGGTTAAATGGTGCTCGGCCAATTCGTAAAGCAAATTGCCAAAACTCTCGACTACCCTCTGCAGTGTGTACCCGGCCGGTGTGTATCGATGCCCAGGCATATAAGGCCCAGTCACGAGTATGGAAGAGGGAAGTAATTTTGAATAGATAGAATTCTTAATAATATTTTAAGGTGTTCTTCGCTGGTAATATCTGACTGTGGATTGCTGCAAGAGATTGGTTCTTTTCATTGTCGGGGATAATGTGAGCCTTTGTATAATCGGATTCTGAGGTCAAGATTGCCTTCGAATTTCTGTCGTGACACCATTCTTGCTTGATAGCTTATCTTCGGAACATCTGAAGTGTCCTGTTGATGATGCCACGAATTCCCTATTGTTATCGTGTTTATGATTGAGTGGTTTCAAAACGTTAAGTCCCCTATTGGGCCATCCTCAAGATCATGATATCAAATGCAAATAATGCCAGCTCATAACCTTGTATTCGACATCTTGCTCCCCATTTGTTCAGTAGCTTGAACATCTGACAACCTTAGTCTTATCAATGCTTATCGCAATGTAATATTAATAGCTCTTCATTATTAATTGCCTCCCTTACGGATATTTGGCATTGCGTCAGAGATTTAATCTGCGACCAACGGATACTCCGCTAGCGTAGATTATGACACATCAACCTCGTATTCTCAACGACTATGACGTTGCAATGCATATGGTCATAACTCAACAAGCCAGTTTGCTTCTGGCCTCTTATCTTCAGCCAATGTCATTAATCTCTCAGACACGGCATGCTTAGGTCTCGACCTTCCGTAGACCAGGGAGTGCCACGAGTGCTCTCACCGCTTAGCACATGAGCCTGCAGATCCCTCATACTGGCATATTGCAATAACGTCTGCTGCGCACGTAGTTCTGTGTAATCGCAACTTAACTATGTGCTGTCCCGCTAAACAGGGTTTAATAAGTGTGGCCAATAATTATGTACACTGCTGAAGGTTTTTCACTTCCCAGTTATAGCGACATAATTGCATCATCATAGTTGAATCCGCTACTGCGACCGTAGTCTCCACTAATTGATCGACAGGCGGCTCAAGTGTAATCCCGCTAAGGATCACTTGACTGACAAACATGCTCACGTATTTAATTAGTAGGTGATTTGCATATGGATGTCCGCACTGGGTATTCCACATGTACTAGCTTCGTTCAAGCATGTATCATTACCGCTGCTAAAGGAGAACCCCTAAGATCAGATTCTAAGTGGGCATTTGGGCCGGGCTTCTGAGCAACTGGAATCACTGATGACTGGAACTGGAGCACCATGGGAGTGTTTGTGAAATGTTTAGGAGTACCTAGGACTGTTGCCCAACCAATGCGGGAATCCTGAACAAAAACTGAGAGATGCCTGGGTTCTGACAGATATTCATTCGAAGGATGGCAGGCAATATCTGAGATTCTCCGGATGTACACAGCCATAAGAATACCCTCCACATATGTTACGTAGATTAGTGTTCATTGTTAACTTCTAAATCATACTATAGTACCCAGTATGGCATTCAACATTCAATTGTTGCATCGTTACATTAATGAGAACCCATGAATATGAGGAGTGATTCCAAAATGAAAGTAGGTAAAACAGAAACATTAACCAGATTAAGCGATTGGAATGCAATTGAACATTGTCTCAATGTTATCCATTAAAGCTCCCCTGTAATGAGCTCCGACAAACACAGGAATACAAAATTCATTCACGGCACAAAGAACGTGGAGGTGCTCCGGATATTTCCGAATGATTTCGGCCTGGCCTGTGGGTGATATTCAATTCCACTGTCGCTTGGCTCGATTTGTGATATCTAAAAGGTTGGAATTGAGGTTAGGGACGGGTGAATCAATATGGGGTATGAAAGGCAAATATGACAAAGTAGGAGGAAAACATGGTATGCTACCAGGAAACGAGGAATGCCTGATGTGGAGTTCGAGGTGGGCTATTGGAGTGCTGATGGTAATGGAGGAGCACAGAATGAAATTGAGGGGCCAGAATCCAGGCCAAGGAGTGCAAACAGGAATTGAGGAGCACATATCCAGCAGAGCAGCCCATCCATGCTGAGCAGCGCTGAAAGGAGAGAGAGCTAACGAGTCTGGAATGAACTTGAGGTGCTCCTATTCGAGGTTGAGAAGGGGAATGAGGAGCGCACATCCTGGAGGTAGAGCGCCGACAGAACAGGTAGAATGGAGAGCTCAATTAAATCTCGAAGCACGATTTGAGACTGAGGAGTGCCGACGGACATTGAGGAGCGCCTCGTATAGCGGAGATGCACCATGGGTAGTGTTAGGAACGGGTCCGGGTAACCCGCCAGCGGTCCGGTTTTTGGCTGGCGGTTCTGTTCAGTTCAGTTCCTTACCCGGCCATAATCCCAAACTATGCTGTCTTGGCGGGTTTGTTACCCGGACCAGACAGTAACCCTGTGTTTTTTGGCCGGGTAGGAACTGGACCGCGGGTCCATTGTGCGGTTCCTACATTTTTGGCTCAAATTAAGTATTTCAGTTCTGATCGTATCATGACATGATGTATACGCAGATTGCGCAGTTTTAACCGCTCTTTCACCTCCTGCTGTCAGATTTGCCATCCGACCAATATTCGTTGAGTGGCTGTGAACTATGTGTAGATTTTCAACGAAATTGGCGGGTTTTCGACAGCGACTCAACGAATATTGGCTGAATCGCACATCTGACAGCTGGAGGTGAAAGAGCAGCTAAAACTGCACAATCTGCGTATACATCATGTCATGATAAGATCAGAACTCAAATACTTAATTGGAGCGAAACAGCTGGGCTTGTAATTGCTGGGTTTTGAGGTGGAAACTGGCCCAAATGCCACCGGTCCGGGTTGTTCATGTGGTAAAACCTTTGCCACGGTTCGGTTCCGGTTTCAACTCTAACCCGGAACCGTTCTAGCGGGTTGGAACCGTTGCTAACACTAACCATGGGTGGGGGGGGTATGAAACATCCTCACCATGTGTAAATGTGATGAGTGCAGTGGCATCTGCAGTAATTCAATCTATTACTGTGGAAGGGCAAAATTTACCTCCATATTCATCTTGAGAAAACATAACTGTAACCTTCTTTTCAGTGGAATACTCAGACAGCGCACAATGAATAGCTCCGGCCAGAAGCGATAGTGCCTGCATAGTGAGAGATTGAAAGCATTGCGATGTGGTGGGTTGTCGCCCCAAGTTAATGGCACTGACGAAAACTGAGGCTAGATGGAGTCAATCACTTCCATCTGTCTGAACCAGGGTTTCAGATCATCGATGACCTTCAAGGGATAAGCATTGTCAAACAGAAGCTCTTTAACCTGTATTCGAAGCTCAGTCTCTGATGCTGATTCCAACTCTTAACTTCTGCCAATAGTTCGACGAGCTCCACCTGCGAAACACCCTTGAATGATGCTTATATTTAGCTTCAAATAGGAATATTGTTGGAGTTTAGCGTCATAACATGTCCAATCGAGGAGCAGAAAACGCAATATACACTTACAGCTTGTCCGGTTTGAGGGTCGACTTTCAGAGATGGACAACCAGGTAATTGATCCAGGGATGGTGCATCTACCGGAGCACCTGATAATGCCTGCTGATGATTCTACGCTTCAACATTAGGAAAGTTTTTTCCCGTCAGGGTGGAATGGCTCCGTCAGAGATGACACGATCTGTCCGAGCCCTCAGAGACACCCCGGTGACAGAGTGCTCTGAGCCCGGCATCAATTCAACTCATCGCGTTCCATATCGCCCCCTGGTCGGTGTGTCACCGTGTCTTCTCGTTTTGTCTGTCTCCGATTTTAAATGATCACTCTGCCGTTGTGGCCAACTCGGACCATACGTCCAAATGGGTTTATTGGGTACGCGCTTGCCTCAGGATTCCAATGGTATGGCTGATGCTGCAAAAATCTCTCCTCGCTTTCCTTCTACCTGGCGCCAAATGCAATTCTTTCTGTACTAATTATACCGGATTGCAAGACGATGGTTGACGCTGCCAAAATCTCTCGTCGCGTTCCTTCTAGGTGAAAGTAAAATGCATTTCTCTCTTCACTAATAACGCACATCATTCCATGTCGCATGATGTATGTGGCTATTGATAAATCATCGCTCGTTCCGTCTGTCTCCTGTCCTACTACAAGTAGCTATCTCTGGAATGCCGTCCGCGAGGCTGATAATATTTCCCATGCGGAAAACTTGAAACGTAACGGCTGCTGGTGTCTTTCTCAGTTGTACACATTTTCAGATGGGATAGAAGTTACCGGAGTTTTCAGATTAGTGTGGTTAGCGGCAAGGATAACCAGTACTCAACAAAAGTTCCATCCTCGTTTAGCAGTTTGATTTGGAATGGTCATTGCAGTTGCACCGGAATACTTTCATTAAGTGAGGCAAAACACCTCTCCGGGCGCTGCTTTACCAATACCGAGGCATTCCATCGATGCACTCTGCAGCAGCTCAGGGTTCCTGTGCGTCGTCACATCTGAAATATGCATTCACCATCTAAACCCCCAACTTGAACCTTGATACCATGGTATATACAGAGCTCCATTGCGTGCAGTTGTTCATCCGATATATACGTCTTTTTTCAACTAGTATGGCTCTTATACTACCGCGTGCCACTGTATAGTGTGTCACTGTGCATCGCGTTTTGTGTATTGTCAAGTACTGCTCTGAAGCCTTGGATCATAGTGTTAGGACACTTTCCATCACGGTGGTTTTGGGGCCCGATGGATTCGGGGTTCACAAATTAGTGGGAGCCCTGGGAGGCAGCCAGATCAGCACCGGAAGGGAGGACTCCGCAGGTGGCAGTGCTGTTCCCTCAATGCTGAGCGAAGGCTTGGTGAGTGAGCTCTCCGATTTTGAAGCAGAGGATGTGACACTGAAAGGTGATTACTTGGAGCAGGTAGTTGAGTTTGTGATTGCAGGTGTTCCTACCGTCCTTGAGGTTTGTTTTATGTGCTTCCTCCTGTCTCTCACTATAATACTGTTGTAACGCTCCGAATTGACAAGTCAGTTCGACCCAATGAGACATCAAGTGGATCTTCGCATAGTTGCAGTCGGCATCAAACTCGTTGGAAACATCTATCTCGTGGCTGATATAATCCTGCCAGGCGTTCATTTTGCGCCGCTTCTTGAACGGAGTCCATGTTTCAGTATTTGTTTCCTCGCCTACTTTTCGCTTCTTCACAAGTTCCGTTGTCAGGGCATTGGCTTTGGCAGTCGCCTTTTTGCCAGGTCGCCCCAGTCAGACAACATCTTTGAACGTGTGAAAACGATGCGAGGAGTCCTCCATGTAGCTCAATGTTGCATCATTGTAGAATCAATATCGATTATGTATATAGAATTGTAACAATGCCCGTGTGCACTCAATTGGGCGATTGAATATGGGACGCTGAGTGGGGCTTCCATCTCGTAGAGACTGGATCACATCTCTGAGCAGGTTCCGGCTCATGTCTTTGATCTCCTTCCCGAACCATTCAGAAACTTCCTTATGAGACTTATTTTGGGTGTGAGGTCATGGTAAGCAGGCACGGATATACAGATTGCATTGTACTTGTCAAGCCGTTTTTGCGTCTACAAGAAGTGGAAAATGCACTTCTGGAGGTGGTCAAGCATGCCAATGTGCATGATATGCAGGGGGTCGGGCTTCAGGAGGTCCCTCATGATAGAGGGAATATGTCAAAACACATTGAATCCTTGGTGGACATCGCGTGACGAGAGGTCGACATTGGCTTCCTTGATGTTGGCATTGCTGATTGTTCTATATAGGTTGTGATCCTGCCAGGGGTGTTACTGGTCAGATGGGACATAATCTCCAAGGTTGTTCTTTGGACACTTGCACCGAAAACAGACAAGGTGCTCGACATGATGTAGGTCGCTATACACAGGGCCATCTGCAAGCCATGCTGCTAAAACCGGTATGCAACGCCGCAAGGTGCCATCTGTACAGAGAACATTGTAATACCCGCCCTCATCGTTGGGATTTTGTTCAATACTGAGGGGCTGCTGTACCTACCGTAATACTTCGTTCAGCACCTCTCGGTTTGTTTGCTGTTGGTCATCCAGCTTCTTCAGAGGAATATTGCGCTTCTGTATTGGAATTGGCAGGGGAGCGATCATTATACCTGTACGTGTTGCAGGCATCCAGCTAGTGTTAGGAATGGTTCCGGGTTACCTGCTGCAGTCCGGGTTTTGAACCTGACCGGATGGTCAAGTCCAGGAAGTTGCCTGGAAAACAGGGGTACCCACCGGGTTTGGGGACGGGTTGGAACCGGACCACGGTTCCACATTACGGTTCCTTCAACTTTGGCTGCAATTAAGTTTCTGAGTTCTGATCGTATCGTGACATGAGCAGTACGTACATTGTGCAGTATTAGCCCCTCTTTTACCTCCCGCTGTTAGATTTGCCATTTGATTAATATTGGTTGAATCGCTGTGAAAGAAGGTGATATTTCGACTGAAAAATGCGTGTTTTGGATAGCGACTCAATGAATATTGGTCCGATCGCAACTGTGAGAGCTGGAGGTGACAGAGGGGCTAAAACTGCACAATCTACGTACTAATCATGTCACAATACGATCTGAACTCAGATACTTAATTGGAGCTAGAATTGTAGACTAGCAATGCCGGGTGTGTGGTGAAAACCCGTTGCAACGGTCCAGTTCGGGGTCAGAACCGGACCCGGTACCAAACAAGCCATTGGGACACGTTGCTAACACTACAACTGGCCGATCTTGGATGACAGATCCCTGATTGTCATATATACAGGACACTCTTTCTGGTCGCCAGCACAATTCGAGAGATGTGTTCTGTCTGACATGAAGATTATGGGAACTGGTGCATCCCCCAGTCTTAGCATTGCCTTAACCTCGAGTAGGACATTATTATCCTCAAGTATCTCTGCTTACCTGTGTCTCCCAACACCAGTCTGCAGACTGCATTTCAGTATAGAGGCTTTTAGGTGGTGTATTGATGTTGAATTACCCCTCAGTGTAACGGCGTTGTCAAGCGGGCGTGGTTAGGGTTGCCGGACGGTCACGTGAGGTGTCCAGTGCCGGGTAACCGCCAACCTTATATTGACATCGCGACGGAGACTTAGCTCCGTACCGAATAACTTACCACTTACTTCTACACTTGATCTCACTCGCGCCTGTGTGCAACCGTATACCATACTATATCCTTACTCTGCCGAGCGCCGGCATACGCGCCCTTACACTATATTCGGTCTTTCAGAAATCGGATACGTTTCGCTCACGAGATCACGCGAATTTACCCCTTTAATTGACGCGTCGCGACAGACACCAAATCAACAATTACAGCCAATTACGCTCCATGCCTCCAAAGAGAATACAGAGAAGCCAATTGCGTGTGCCTAACACGCGTGCGAGCATTGAATCCCTTCGAGCATCGCTCAGCCGAATCACGCCTATTCCTACGGGCTGCGTCTCGGTACTACCAGAAGACGAAATCAATGATGACGATCCGGCCGAGACTCAAGTTCACGAAGAAGCCCGCGATCCAGACGATGAAGATGAAGACGAAGACGAAGATGATTCAACCTTACCAGAGGGCGAGGATAATCCAAGCAGAGACGACATTTTGTCAAAGATCACCGAAGACGACCAAAAGGAGATGCTTGAACAGAACCGGATGCTACTTAAACTCCTATTCGAACAACAAGCCGAATGGAAGGAGGAGAGAACCAGAATGCTCACCGAACTCGACCGCAGCCGAACCATCGACAGACCGGAGAATCCCGGAAATCAGTCCAAGATCTTTAAGATGGTGGACCCCTTACGGTACTGCGGCGGGGCGAAAGAGCTGGATAAGTT